>Ga0154319_1044_pt3 | contig 11109 bp, 11 predicted proteins | sample RifGroA2_FD_117659 | JGI IMG/M metagenome (GOLD analysis project Ga0154319, IMG submission 117659) | Ignavibacteria bacterium GWA2_54_16 | reverse complement strand
GAAAACAGGAATTTGGCCAGGCTTTTAACACGATGCTCGTTGATTATCATACTCATTCGAAGTTGTGCAGACACGCACACGGTGAAATCGAGGAGTACGTGCAGGCTGCCGTGAAACTTGGCTTGCACGAAGTCGGATGTTCAGATCATGGTCCCTTGCCTGATAACTATGACCTGCAGCACCGGATGACGCTGGACGAGTATTATTCGTCATACGCGCCCGCGGTCTCTGAACTCGTCGACCGATACCGCCACAAGATTCGAATCAAACGTGGTATCGAGTGCGACCATCTTGAATGGACCGATAAGTGGACGAAACACTTCGTCGCCGAAAACGATTTCGATTTTGTGATTGGCTCAGTCCATTTTGTCGGTGCGCAGGGGAGTGAGAAGCCGCTGTTCGGGCCAACGTATGATGAAGCTGAACTTCCGGGGCTTCACGAAGCATATTATCAGTCTGTCAGAGATTCCGCCAAATCAGGCATGTGTGACATCATCGCCCACTGTGATCTTGTGAAGAAGCTGGGTGCAAGCGGAAGCAAGAAGATCGATGAGGCGATTTGGGCCGCGCTTGAGGAAATCAGGAAGTCGGATCTCTGCATCGAAATCAATACCTCAGGGTGGCGCAGGATCGAACACGAAGCTTATCCTGGTGAGCGCATTCTCTCGTTCGCGAAAGACCTCAAGATTCCGATGACCCTCGGTTCCGATGCGCACACGCCCGAGGATGTAGCGAGGGATTTCGATAAGGCTGTGGCGCTCATCGAACGATATGGTCGGGGGCGGGTTTCAGTTTTTGAAAAGCGGCGAAGAAGTGAAGTCAAGGTCAGCCGGCTGGGTCACTAAATGCACTTCGCATATTTCACAGGGATATTGCGGCGAACGGCAAACTTCTGGAGATTTCTATGAGCTACGAAACTCTGTTGGTCGAGAAGAGAGATAGGATCGCGTTAGTCACCATCAACAGGCCCGACAAACTCAATGCCCTGAATGCCAGGACGAAGTCGGAGCTAAAGGATGTTCTCCAAATGGTTCGCGATGATTCAGACGTCGATGTCGTGATTCTGACCGGCTCCGGCCCAAAGGCATTCGTTGCCGGGACTGATATCAAAGAGCTTACAAGTCTCGACGAAAAGTCCGGGAGGGAGTTTTCCTCCAGTGGACAGGCCGTTTTCGATCTCATCGAAAACCTCGGTAAGCCTGTGATTGCAGCCGTCAACGGATATGCGCTGGGAGGCGGCGCAGAGCTGGCAATGGCTTGTCATATCCGCCTCGCGTCCGATAACGCGAAATTCGGTCAGCCGGAGGTGGCTCTAGGAATCATTCCCGGCTATGGAGGAACTCAACGTCTTGGTCGGTTGGTTGGAAAAGGGAAAGCCATGGAGATAATCCTGACGGGAGACCAGGTCGATGCCCAGGAAGCACTGAGAATCGGACTGGTGAACGCAGTCGTTCCCCTGGTAGATTTGTTAAAGGCCGCCGAGGCGATGGCGCAAAAGATCATCTCGAAGGGGCAGATCGCCGTGAGGACTGCGCTCAACGCTGTAAACGCCCCGGACGAGTCCCCGCTTTCTTCCGGTCAGGCGCTGGAGGCAGAGCTCTTCGGTCGCTGCTGCAGCTCGGATGATTTCAAAGAAGGCACGACGGCTTTTCTCGAAAAACGTAAGGCGGTATTCAAGAACAGATAACGCATCGCATGCGGCGGGATCGCTTCGCACACGCTCTCAATGAGGAACTTACCACAGAAAGACGCAAGGAACAATGAGTCAGAACAAAAACGCAGCGAATGACCAGACAAAACTGATGGACAAGATCGTCTCACTCGCAAAGAGAAGGGGGTATGTGTACCAATCGAGCGAAATCTACGGCGGCCTGAACGGCTGCTGGGATTATGGTCCGCTCGGAGTGGAAATGCTCAACAACCTGAAGCAGCAGTGGTGGCGCAGCATGACGTATCGTGAGAATATCGAAGGCATTGACGCCAGCATACTCATGCACCCGCGCGTGTGGGAAGCATCCGGTCACGTTGAGAATTTCACAGACCCGATGGTTGACTGTAAGGGCTGCAAAGCCCGGTATCGTCTCGATGTGTTGTTCGAGGACATGTCGGTCAAGCGGAAGAAGGATGCGCTCCGTGAGCTCGAGCCGGGGAAATTCGAGGGCCAGATCAGGGATGAGGTGGTCGTTGAAGAGTTCGCGAAACGGGTAGCGACGGATGCCGATGCGGCGAAGATCGCTGTTCTCCTTTCCTGCCCGAATTGCGGGAACAAAGGCACATTTACCGAAGCCCGCAAATTCAACCTCATGTTCAAGACGTTTGTGGGACCTCTGGAGGATACGTCAGCCGTCGTCTATCTCCGGCCGGAGACCGCTCAGGGGATCTTCGTGAACTTTCTGAACGTGCAGGCCGCTGGAAGGCTCAAATTGCCCTTTGGGATTGCCCAGATCGGAAAAGCGTTCCGGAATGAGATTAACACGAAAAACTTTCTTTTCCGCACACGCGAGTTCGAACAAATGGAGATGCAGTTCTTCGTGAAGCCCGGAACCGACGATCAGGAATTCGAGTACTGGCGGGCGGAAAGAATGAAGTGGTTCGTGGCACTTGGCATGACGAAGGAGAAGCTCCAATGGCATCAGCATCCCAAGGACAAGCTGGCTCACTACGCCAAAGACGCGTACGACATCGAGTATGAATTCCCCTTCGGATGGGGTGAGATCGAAGGAATACACAATCGCACCGATTTTGACCTCTCGCGGCATGAGCAGTATTCCGGCAAGAGCATGAAGTATTTCGATGAGGCCACGAAGGAGAAGTTCACGCCCTTTGTGATCGAAACGTCGGCAGGTGCGAGCCGGTCGTTCATGGCATTCCTCGTCGACGCGTACCATGAGGAAGAAGCGCCCACAGCTGAAGGAGGTGTGGAAACCCGGGTTGTCCTGAAACTGCACCCGAAGCTTGCGCCGACGAAAGTTGCTGTCTTCCCGCTCGTCAATCGGGATGGGATGCCCGAACTGTCGATGAAGATCGAAGCGGATCTGCGGCAGCATTTCCGGGTATTCTACGATGACAGCGGTGCTGTCGGGCGTCGATACCGGCGTCAGGATGAGGCCGGAACGCCGTTCTGTGTCACTGTTGATTCCGAGTCGCTCAGCGATCAGACGGTCACCATTCGGGATCGTGACTCGATGAAGCAGGAGAGGATTGCTGCGGCGAGCATCAAATCGTATATCGCGGAGAGGTTACTGTAGAGTGGATTCTGAAGAGTGCCCTGGTCGACTTATGAATCTGTTCACGCGGTGGGGAGTGCTGGTCCTTCTTTTGTTCGGGTCGTTCTCAACTCCGAATGCGTCCGCCCAGTGGATCAATGATCCTGCAGTGGACGGGCATCTGCAGAAGGGTATTGACAAGATCTACAATCTGGAATTCGAGAAGGCCGACCTGGAATTCGCAGAGGTTGTGCGCCTTCAACCTGAGCATCCCGCCGGGTATTTTTTCCAGGCAATGACGGAGTGGTGGAGAATCCTCAGCAATTTCGACGATGAATCGCGCGATAAGCGACTCATCGCGATGCTCGATAAAGTTGTTGATCTCTGTGAGAAGCGGCTCGACAAGAACGAAGACGATGTTGCCGCCCTCTTTTTCAAGGGTGGGGCTGTAGGATTCAAAGGCCGGCTCCGCTCGAACAGAGGGGCGTGGCTGCTCGCAGCGAACGACGGTCTGGTGGCGCTCCCGGCGATCCGCAAGGCGTACAAACTCGATCCGCAGAACTATGACGTGCTCCTTGGAATGGGGATCTACAACTACTATGCGGACGTCGTGCCGAACCAGTATCCGGTCGTCAAGCCGCTTATGATTTTCCTCCCGTCCGGCGAAAAGAAGAAAGGTCTGGAGCAGCTCGAGCTTGCCGCTCAGAAAGCACGGTACGCGAAGATCGAGGCAATGTATTTCCTTCTTCAAACGTATTTCACGTACGAGAAGCAGTACGTCCGGGCCCTCGAACTGGCCCGGGAGCTCCACAACAAGTTTCCTCAGAATCCCTTGTTTCACCGGATGTACGGCCGCTGTTACGTCAGCACCGGGTATTGGGGAGAAGCATTCAAGATATTCTCCGAAGTCGAGAAAAGGTTCCGGAATCATCAGCCGGGATACGACAACTACGACGGGCGTGAGGCATACTACTATATCGGCCGACACTACTTTCTCGCAGGAAAGCTCGACGAGTCACTTCAAAATCTTTACAAGTGCGATGAGTTGTCGCGCACGCTCGACAAACAGTCTACATCAGGTTTTATGTCAATGGCAAATCTTACCATCGGGATGATCTACGATCTTCAAAAGCGGCGGGGCTCTGCGCTGGCGCAATACCAGAAGGTGTTGGGGATGAAGGAATACGAAAACACGTACAAGGAAGCGAGGCGCTTTATGGATAAGCCGTATTCGAGGGGACAATGATCGTTCGGACCTTACTCTTCGGGCTCGCAGCCGCAAGCGCAGAACTTCTTGGCGGCAGCCTCATCTATATGAGGCGAACGTGGCCGCGCCGGGTGCAGGAAACCCTCCTGGCGCTTGGCGCCGGATTTATTCTCGCACTCGTGTTCCTCAAGCTCATCCCGGTGAGTATCGAAACTGTGGGCGCATCGGCGATGGTCTATTGTCTCCTCGGTTTCGCTACTATTCATTTCTTTGAGCACACCATCGTTGGACATCTGCATTTCGGTGAAGAAACGCACAATGACGTGATGGTTTCAAAGACCGCCAGCATCTCCGCCTTCTCCGGGCTTTTCGTCCACGCTTTCTTCGATGGCTTCACAATCTCGGTCGGGATGCAGTTTGATTTCCTGCTCGGAGTCCTGATCTTTGTTGCTGTGCTGCTGCACAAGTTTCCTGAGGGGCTCACCATTGGATCGATCGTCATGGCAGCGGGATATCCGAGAAAGATGGTCCTGCTTTCAGCAGCTGGACTTGCCGGGGCGACGATGGTGGGTGTCTGCTCTCTCTTTTTCTTTCAAACCATTGGACCGCAATTCCTTGGGGCGGGTTTCGCGTTTTCTGCGGGCGTTGCTGTGTACGTCGGCGCCAGCGATCTTATTCCGGAGATCAACAAATCCAAAGACAGAATTCCTCCGCTCGTGGTTTTTGCGGGGATGATTCTGTTCTACGTGAGTGATCTTCTGTTGGAGGAGGCTGTCAAGTAGGATGCGATGGGGGTCAGAGGCCCATGCCAAGGGAAATCCTGTGCAGGCTCCCGATCTTGCCGTATGAGTTGAAGGAATAGTCGAGGATGTATTCTCCGACCAGGATACCGCCTCCGAGCGAAATCCCCGCAAGACCTGCGCCCGTCCCAAGCTTCAAATCCTTCCGCTGCTGATTATTGTAACCCGCCCTGAGTCGAACCGACTCGCTCATCAGGAACTCCGCTCCAAACGAAAACGCGCTGAAGTGGTCGAGGAATTTGTCTCGTCGTTCTGTGAGTCGGTGGAGGTTGAGGTTCAGCAGGACAGGCAGATGCTCGGGGCGTTTGGTGATCCCGATTTTGACATCGAGGGGAAGCGATTCTTTGATGCCGTTGTATGATTTGAGCTGGGAACCCGCTGTCAGTATGCTTGCGCCGATGGTGATATTCTCAGCGGGAATCTGGTAGAGAACACCGGCGTCGATTGCGAGTGCCGCCGAGGTGAACTCGGAGATTGATGAATAGAGGAACTTGACATTGAGCCCGACGCTGGTCACCTCATCGAGGGAGCGTCCTGCACCGACGACAAACGCCAGATCACGGGCGCTGAAATTCCCCAGGATATTCATCGACTCGTCGGTTTGCGTGAATGAACCGTAATCGAGGTAGACGATTCCGCCGCCCACGGTTCCTATTCCTTCCACCTGCCGGGCGTAGGAGAGGTAGCCTCCATTGACATCAAGAAGGTGTTTCAGGAAGCCGGCGGATCCACGTGACTGCTTGAGCGTGGTGAGGGCTCCCGGGTTGTAGAAGAGGATGTTCGGGTCGTCCGTCATGGAGACAAAACTCCCGTTCATCCCGGCTGCCCGGGCGCTGATATCATTGCGGAGAAAGCTGTACGTTCCCCGGTCCTGGGCGACGAGACTCGTTGCACAAATGCAGAGGAGAAATATTGTTGTTCTTGCGAGTTTCATCGACACAAATCTAGCCAAATTACTCAAGAGGTGCAAGAATACAGGGTGCCGGCGAGAGAGTTCGCCGAACGGTACGAGTCATCCCGCCAAATTGCCGTTGCAACTTTAGCCTAAATTCCCTACATTGTAACGCAATACAGAAAGCACAATTGGAGAGTTCGATGAAGCCTGGTATTCACCCTGACTATAAGAAAGCGGTTGTCACGTGTGTCTGCGGAAACACTTTCGAGACGCGCTCAACTACCGGCAACCTTCACGTGGAAATTTGCTCTGCCTGCCATCCGTTCTTTACGGGCAAGCAGAAGCTGGTCGACTCCGCAGGACGCGTGGAGCGATTCAACAAGAAGTATGGTAAGAAGCCTGCTGCAGCCGCGACGGCGTAAACCAGCAACGTTGTGATGACGAGTGTGCGGAATGTATTGGAGAAATGCATTCCGCATTTTCTTTTTGTTTTGACCTTAGAGAACCAGAACTGGCGGAAAACCGGATGCAAGACCCGATGCACATGAGCTTTGACGACGACAAGGCGAACCTCTACCGGGGCCCGCGCGGAACCGCCGTCAAGATTCTGAACCGCGTCGAGCGATCGGACGCATACCTGGATCGTCTGCTCGATGGAGAAATGCGTACTGCCGAGATGAACGAACTCGATAAAGGGTTGATGAACGAGATCGTTACAGGTGTCGTCCGCTGGCAGATGAAGCTCGATTGGGTTCTCACAGGATTCTTCCATGGCAACTTTACGAAGGCCGAGACCAACATCAAGAATGCTCTTCGTGTTGCCCTCTATCAGATCCTTTTTCTTGACAAGGTTCCACATTCGGCGGCAGTGAATGAGGCGGTGGAATTTATCAAGCGGCTGAGGGGCCAGAAAGTGGGCGACCTGGTCAATGCGGTGCTTCGCAACATCCTCCGCAATCTGGAGAACATCCGGTATCCTGATTTCAAGGAGGACCAGATTCAGCATCTCGCGGTCATCGAATCTCACCCTTCGTGGATTGTGAAGCGCTGGGTAAATCGCTTCGGCTACGACGAAGCAAAGCGGCTGCTTGCTGCGAACAATGAGCGCCCCGACCTTACACTTCGTGTTAACCGACTCAAGATCGATTTCAATTACTTCCTTACGCAACTCGAACAGCACCAAATCCAGTTCTCCCGCTCCGAATACCTTGACTTTTTCGTCCGGGTCAAACATATGGCCGGGATTGGAGGCTCGGAGATGTTCCGGCAGGGATTCTTTGTCGTTCAGGATGAGAGTGCCGGTCTCGCAGTTCAGATGCTCGACCCGAAGCCTGGAGACCGCGTTATCGATATGTGCGCGGCGCCCGGGGGGAAAGCAACGTTTATCGGCGAATTGATGAAGAACGTTGGAGAAATCGTTGCCGTCGATCGTTACGAGACGCGATTGAATCTCGTGAAAGGCGCATGTCAGCGGCTGGGCATCGCGAATGCGCACTTTGTCGCTGCCGATGCGGCGACCATACAAACGACGCCGGCCGAAAAGGTTCTGGTGGATGCACCGTGTTCCGGGCTGGGTGTGCTTGCGAAGAAACCTGACGCCAAATGGAAACGCGAACCCGAAGATCTCGTCAGACTTGTTCAGACTCAACGAGCCATTCTTGAGAATGCCGCCAAGCATGTCAAAGCCGACGGAGTTCTCGTCTATAGCACCTGCACGACGGAACCGGAGGAGAACATCAGCCTCATTCACAGTTTCCTGGCGGATCACCCAGAATTTTCGATTGAAAACGCAGGCAAGTTTGTCGACCCGCGTCTCGTCACTTCCGACGGAGCTGTGGAGACATTTCCCCATCGCCATCTGATGGATGGTTCCTTCGCTGTCAGACTGAAGAAGTCCTCGTAGATCACGAGCTTCAAAGTGCTTTCCTTCCAGGGTTTTTCTCTCTATATTCACGCTGCGTTTTGGCCGCTCGAAAATGCCTTTTGTGCCGCAGTCTCGGGCTCTGCCATCCTTCCACCTGATATTTCACCGAGGACGAACGCTATGAGGCGACCCCTTTCAATTCTTTGTGGACTGGCTTCATTCCTGACTTTCATCATACTCGTGGTGGGCGTTCCTTCCACGGACCTCCGCGGCGACGGCATGTCGGATCCTTTTGCATCAACGTTTTCCATCGTCGGAATAGATCTCTCGAATGGTGATGTCGGTGTCGCAGTTCAATCCAAGTTTCCGAACCTTCGCCCGATTGTCCCCTGGGCTGAGGCGAACGTCGGCGCCATAGCCACACAGTCATTTATCAATGTTGCATACGGACCGAAGGGGCTTGCTCTGCTTCGGAACGGTGCGACGGCTGAGGAAGCGCTGAAGATTCTTATCGCGAATGATTCAGGCAGAGAGGTACGCCAGGTCGGCTTGATCGACGCGAATGGGAATGCAGCGAGCTGGACGGGCAAAGAGTGCTTCGATTGGGCGGGGGGTAACGCCGGTGGTAATGTCGGGGGGAAGGGAGTGATGGTGACGGGGAAAGGCTTTGCGGCGCAGGGGAATACGCTGGTCGGCAAAGAGACGGTAGAGGCGTTGGCGCGAACATTTCAGGAAACAAAGGGCTCGCTTTCCGACAAGCTCGTCGCAGCGCTGGTGGCGGGCGGGAAAGCGGGAGGGGACCGTCGGGGCGAGCAATCAGCCGCGCTGCTGGTCAAGCGGAAGGGCGCGGGCTATGACGGCACGACGGATGATCTCATTGATATTAGTATCTACGACCACGCCAGGCCTTTGCAGGAGCTCGAGCGCCTCTACAAACTGCACAAATTGTTCTATTTTCGCACTGATCCAAAAAATCTTGTTGCGATCGATCCAACGATCTGCAGGGAGCTCCAGGGAATTCTGAAGAACAAGGAGTACAAAGGATTTGTCTTCTATGACGGTCCTGTAAATGGCATGTTTGAAGCGAAGACCAAGAAAGCCCTCCAGGACTTCATGGGTTGGGAGAATTATGATATACGCATCCGTGATGACGGGCAAATCGACCGTGAAGTCTTGGATGATATTCGGAAGAATCATGCTGATTGGAGGCGGGCACATCAGTAACAAGCTGCGCGCCTCGTAGAACCATCCGGGGACATACCAACGGAGAGATTTCATAAATGAAAGCGATAGTAAAACCAAAACCTGTTGAAGGGCAACTGTGGCCCGTCGGACTCCAGCTTGTCGACAAACCTGAACCTGCCATTGAGCAATCAAACGATGTTATTATTAAAGTAGCCGCCGGCGCAATCTGCGGGACAGACGTGGGGATTTATAACTCCAAGGAATCACTCCGCGCTCAGATGATGAGGGCCAGGTCCAATCCTGTGACCATCGGCCACGAGTTCAGCGGTAGAATTGTCGATGCAGGAAAAGAGGCGCGGAAACATTTGGCGCGGCTTGTGGTGAACAAGGCAAAGACGGACCCGTTGCTGAAAAAGCTCCTGCAGAAAAAGTCTGCTGCGACGCTTGCTTCGGAGAAGAAGTTTATGACGCTTCTCGAGAAGGAGTTCTTTAGCACGGCTGAGATGCACATTACCTGTGGGACCTGCTATCAGTGCAGGCAGGGTGAGTATCACGTCTGCCGGAATACGATCATCAACGGAGTCCATGATGACGGTGCGTGGGCGTCGTACGTAAAGGTCCCGGCGCAAAACGTCCGGCTGTTTTTCCGGCGTGAGATACCCTATGAGATCATTAGTTTCATGGATGCGCTCGGGAATGCAACGCACACGGTGATGGCGGCGCCAATCAAAGGTCAGTCCGTTGCCGTGTTGGGGTGCGGTGTGCAGGGACTGATGGCGGTTGCAGTCGCAAAATGGGCAGGTGCGCGTCGAATCTATGTGACGGATGCTTCGCACGAGGATTTCTCTCACGCCAAGCTGGTCTCTCATCGATTCGCGCTTGCAAAACAGTATGGCGCTGATCACTGTTTCGACATGACGATTGAAGAGGAGAGGATGGGATTCAGGGAAACAATTCTGAGTCAAACAGATAGCACCGGAGTTGATGTCGCTCTGGAAATGTCCGGTAACTACCGGGCGTATGAGGATGCGGCGCGTGTGTTGCGTATGGGCGGTACGTTTTCCCTGCTGGGAATCCCCTCCGGCACGATGCAGGTCGATTTTGCCAAAAATATCATATTCAGCGGCATCACCGTCCATGGGATCATCGGGCGCAGGGTATTCCAGACATGGGATCAGATGGAGCAGCTTCTGAAAGCCGGTCTGGCCAAACAGCTGATGAAAACCGGATTCGTCTCCCATCAACTTCCCCTTGACAAGTTTGATGAAGGATTCGCGGCCATCCGATCGGGTGACGCATACAAGGTCCTTCTCAAGCCGTGAGGGGGCAGATCTGAATCTCAAGGAGGTTAAGAGTCATGGCTGTGCACACAAAGGTAGAACAGCATTTTGTGAATGAACTCGCTGAGCTAAGGAAAGCGGACCTCATCAAGGAAGAGCGTTACATCCGGTCTCCTCAAGGGGCCGACATTGCCGTCGAGTATCCTCCCAGGTCGGCGGTCAAGCAGGTCATCAATTTCTGTGCGAATAACTACCTGGGTCTCTCGAGTCATCCCGAGCTCATCAAAGCGGCGAAGCTCGCTCTCGAGGAGCGCGGGTTCGGCCTCTCGTCGGTTCGCTTCATCTGCGGCACACAAGACCGGCACAAGGATCTTGAGCAGAAGATCTCAGAGTTCCTCGGCATGGAGGATGCGATTCTCTATTCCTCCTGCTTCGATGCCAACGGCGGCGTGTTCGAGGCCCTTCTGAACGAGGAAGATGCGCTGATTTCGGATGAGCTCAACCACGCCTCGATCATCGATGGAATACGACTCTGCAAGGCAGAGCGGCACCGCTACAAACACGCAGACATGGCCGATCTTGAACAGCAACTGAAAGATACTCAGGCAAAACGGTTCAGGATGATCGTGACGGACGGCGTCTTCTCGATGGACGGCGATGTTGCCAGGCTCG
>Ga0154319_1109_pt6 | contig 11189 bp, 8 predicted proteins | sample RifGroA2_FD_117659 | JGI IMG/M metagenome (GOLD analysis project Ga0154319, IMG submission 117659) | Ignavibacteria bacterium GWA2_54_16 | reverse complement strand
GAAGTCAGCCCGATGCGTTTGGCATGCATCGCGCTGACGCCCTGCAGATCGAGTTCACCTTTCTTCAGCGATTGCTGAATCAGGGAGCTCAGTTCCTCGAGTGTTTCAACCGGCAATGACGAGCGTATGGCCCAGACCGCGAACACGAACGGAAGTTTCTGCCAATCGTACCATTCCGTGGCAAGATCGTACACGAGTTCGAAATTCTGCAATCCGGCCTTCCTGTGGCGGAGAGCGTCATCACCGATAAGCAAAACGGCATCGAAATCATCGTAACTGTTCACGCCCGAGTGCAGGCGGATGAACTCCGCACGGACCAAATACTTCTTCTCAAGAATCACCTGCAGCAATCGGATCGACGTTGCCGTGTCGTCAGTAATCCCGATCCTCTTGCCGGCCAGGTCCCTCCAGCCGTGGTTCGAGAAGAGCAACACACTCTTCACCTGATCCCGCGTCGCAATGCAGTAAGGCAAAAGCGTCAGGCTCTCTCTTTGGCTCAGGAAATCAACGAGAGAGAATAGTCCGGCGTCCAGTTGTCCCATCCGCGCAAGAATCCCCATGCGCCGCGGCGTCACCGGAAGAACCTTGAACTGCCGGCGTTCGAAATGATGATAGAACGGAACCGAGTTAATGTAGGGGATCTTGCCGACAACTCCCGGCGTGTGCAGCTTCAGCGGATTGTAGTAGACATCCCGCTCGACCGGTATCTTTCCGCCGTCCCGGATGATCTTGATGATCTTCTCTTTCGTCAGCTGCATCGGTGTGATGGCGCCCGCATCGTGGGCGATTTTCTCACCTCCGACCGTCCCATCAAGGTCGTCAGCTCCGAAATTGAGGGCCACCGACGCCACCTCCTCGGTCAGCATCACCCAGTACGCTTTGATGTGCGGAAAGTTGTCGAGCATGACCCGTGAGACGGCAATCATCTTCAGATCGTCGATCGCGGAGGTGAACCGGTTCGTCGGCTTGATCCCTGTGTCACCCGGCTGAAAGGCAAGGGGGATGAACGATAGGAACCCTCGCGTTTCGTCCTGCAAGGCGCGCAATTTCAGGAGATGTTCCACCCGTTCCTGCATCGTCTCAATGTGCCCGTACAGAATCGTGCTGTTGGTCGGGATTCCCATCTGGTGAGCAGTCCTGTGAATCTCCAGCCATGCCTTCGCACCGATCTTCGAGCTGAAGAGCCTCTTACGCACGCGTTCCGAGAAGACCTCGGCTCCACCGCCCGGCATCGTGCGCAGACCGGCTTCTTTCAACTGCCGCAGGACTTCATCGATGGGAAGCTTAAACTTCTTGTGGAAGAAGTCGATCTCGACGGCGGTGAAGGCCTTGAGATCCACGTTCGGAAAACTCCTCTTGATCTTTCGGAGCATCTCGAGATAGTATTCCCACTTCCAGTCGGGATGAAGTCCGCCCGTAATGTGAACCTCATGAATCTCCGGCGTCAGCTTGTCGAGCATGCTCTGGATCGTCATCTCGTAGGCGTCCGGGTGTCCCGCTTTCGTGGCAAAGTCGCAGAACTTGCACGCCAAAACACAGATGTTCGTCGGCTCTATCTTCTGATTGAGGACAAAGTACACCGCATCGCCGCTTCGCTCCTGCTGCACTGCATGAGCCATTTTCCCCAGCGAGATGACATCGGTGGTGGCAAACATCGTCAGCCCGTCCTCGAGGCTCAGGCGCTCGCCGCTCCGGATTTTTCCCCAGATGCCCTCAAGGTTCTTGTCTTGAAACCAAATCGTCCGACTCATCTTATCCTTTTGTCACGACCAGTATTCTTTCCAACGTCCATCGACTTTCTTCCGGATCTCCTCATGCATCGTCAACGCCTTCGGGTAACCTTTTTTCCAGGTCGCGTCGATTCCCATCACACCCTTGTAAACCGGAGCAGCGCCGATCAACCGCTGCTCGGCGAAAACCACGTCCCGCTCGCAGTCGAACCGCGTGAAGAGACCCCAAATTGCGTTCCCCCGGTCTCGAATGTCCACGTCGGAACTCACAGCCGCTATGATCTTGAGGTGCTGCAGATCTTTTCGCTTGACCATCTTTTCCACAACCGCTCTGCCGTTCCCCTCCACTTTGAGTAGAAGGAGACATTGATCCACGATGAAGGCATCGATAATCCTGCGGTCGGCCGAGCGGATTTCCGAAATGCGGGCCTTCCCCTCCATCTTCCCGTTCGATTCACCGGCCTCGGGAGCTCGATTTTTCCTCGTCGCGTCCAGGATCATTTTGCTGCCGAGTTCCATCTTGTAACTTGTGAAATCAAGCGTATCGAGCGGGACCTTGGGAATGAGAACAAAGTCGTAGTGGGGATCAAACTGTTCGCGTATCTCCCTGAGCACGGCTCCCCAATTACGCACATCGACACCGGCAGAAACCAGGACGATGCACTTCGTCAACGAGAGCTGGCCGGTACCCAGCAAGCCGAGAGCCGACTTCATTGCCTCCTTGCGGTACCGTTCTTCGACCGAGACGACAAGAAGGTTGTGAAATCCAGCTTCAAAGTAAGCCCACACGTCCCGCACCTCGCTATGAAGCGTGCGGGCGAGCGGTCCGAGGATTTCCTGCGTCGCATCACCGAGAAACTTGTCTTCCATCGGCGGTATCCCGACAACAGTCGCCGGATAGACGGGGTTCCGGCGATGCGTGATGGCCGAAAGCCGATAGAGCGGAAACTGCGCTGCATTCGAATAGTGACCAAAATGATCCCCAAAAGGTCCTTCAAGCCTTCGCTCAAAAGCCGGTACAATCCCTTCGAGCACAAACTCTGCGTGTGCAGGGACTTGAATGGAAATCGTCTTCCCCTGTTTCATGTCTACCGGTTTGGCGCGAAGGAATGACGCGAACGCAACTTCGTCCATCCCTTCGGGCAGGGCCGCGACAGATGCGAGCAGGAGCGCTGGATCGGTGCCGAGCGCGACAGCGACCTCCAAATTCTTGCCGAGGCGTTCCGCCCGTTGGTAGTGGAATCCTCCACCCTTCTGAATCTGCCAGTGCATTCCTGTCGTGGCACCGTCGTAGACCTGCATGCGATAGACTCCCACGTTCCGCTTCCCAGTCATGGGATCGTAGGTGAAAACCTGTCCAAGCGTCAGGAAACGGCCGCCGTCATCGGGCCAGCAGGTTTGGATAGGAAGCAGATCGAGATCCGGTTGAACGACGAAGCACTGGGAGTCTGCTACCGCCACGCTTCTTCCGCGCGAGAGCGCGGCCCGGCGGATCATCGATCGGCGATGCCAGAGTGAAGAGGGCGTCGGAGGGATGATCCCCTCCGCGAATTGAAGAAGGTCTCGTCCGATTTCTCCCGGCGGTCTCCCGAGCGCGTGCTCAAGCCGCCGCTCACTGGCGTACACATTGATAGCCAGCGGATACCGCGAACCTCTCACGTTCTCAAAGAGGATAGCCGGCTTCCCTTCGCGCAGCGCCCGGACGGCAATCTCCGTTACTTCCAGGTAAGGGTCCACCTCAGCCTTGATCCGCCGAAGCTCTCCGATGGACTCGAGGTACCGAACGAACTCTCCCAGCGAATTGAAATTCATGCTCGCCCACCAATCACACTCATCAAGCTCATAGCTCTTCCTCCCGCCATCCTTTGGATGACCGCATGCCAATGACACCAAGGACCTTGTCGACAAACCCCTGGACGTAATCATCGACCGTCCGGGGGACAAAGTAGAGAGGAGGAGAGATAGGCATAATCACAGCGCCATCCCGGGAGAGCTTCGCACATTGTTCGAGCGATGTGGTCGAAAGTGGAGTTTCCCGGAGACAGAGAATCAGCTTGGACCGTTCCTTCAGAGCGACCTGTGCGGTGCGGGTGATCAGGGTGTCGCCGATACCGGAGGCGATCTTCCCCAATGTCGAGGTGGAGCATGGCAGGATCACGCATGCATCGATGTGATTTGATCCTGATGCGATCGGGGCACTCAAATCGTCATCGGAAAACTCCTTCTTCACAAACGGGAGGAGATCCTTGACGCCGATTCCAAGTTCATCCTTCAGGAGGACCTTTCCCCACTTGCTCACAACAAGATACGTGTCAGCTTCGCAATGCCTCAGAAACTCGCGGGCATACACGGCACCAGACGACCCGGTGATACCAACGACGATTCTCATGGGAAATAAACTCCGACGACGATCATGCCCAGGATGACGAATCCCAGCATTGCGTTGATCTTGAAGAACGCGAGCTCGACATCCTCTGCTTTCTTGTGTTCGAGGTAGAGCAGGAATCCGGACACCATAAGGAGCGGTACGGCAGCAAGTGCTTTGATATAGAAGATGAACAGCAAGGCGAGAGCGCCGAATGCCGCGATGTGAAGGAGAGCTGAAATCCGAAGCGCTTTTGTCCGCCCGTATCTCGAAGTGAAGGAATAGAGATTCTCCGTCCGGTCAAAGAGCTCGTCGAGCGTCGAGTAAATAATATCGAATCCTGTCACCCAGAACAAGGTGAACAACGAGAGAAGCAGCCCCGGGAGAATATTCTCGAAAGACTGTTGAACGGCAAACCACCCTCCAAGCGGAGCCATGGCCAGTCCCAGGCCAACGCCGAAATGCGCAAGAGCCGTAAACCGCTTCATGTAAGGGTAGACGGTGAAAATCAGAAGCGGCAGCGGGGAGAGCGCCAGGCAGAAAGGGGAAATAATCGCCGCCGAGCCCAGGTAGAGTCCGCTTCCCACCGCAAGAACGACAAGAGCTTCGTAAAGGCTCATTCGGCCGCTTGGCAATTCACGTACAGCAGTGCGCGGGTTTCGCCTGTCAATCTCCCTGTCAATGATGCGATTGAGCGCAAGCGCGGCCGTACGCGCTCCTGTCGCCGCCGTCAGGATCAGCACCAACATGACGATCGATGGTGGCTCCTTGGAGGCTAAAAAAACGCCGCTGAAGATAAGCGGCAGCGAGAAGAGTGTGTGTTCAATCTTTACAAATCGGAGAAACTTCTGAAGTTGCCGCAACAAGTTGCTTTCTGAAAGGTGGCCCTGATTTTTCTTCAATATAAGGGTATTTGCTCCTCCAATCAAGAAACGGAATGGGCACAAAAAATGCCATCGAAACCGATGGCATTCTCAACCAGATCGAGAACGATAAACCTATTTTATCGGTGCACCGCTTTCAAGTGAATCTGCAACGGTCAACACCGCGAGCTTCCCTGCACTGTCGGTCGCTGCCAGCAGCATTCCCTGTGATTCCTGCCCCATTAGTTTGGCCGGTTGCAGATTCGCGACCACCACAATGAGCTTCCCGACCAGATCTTCCGGCTTGTAATGTTGTGCAATGCCTGCAACCACCTGACGTTTCTCAGAGCCGATCTCTACCTGGATCTTCAGGAGCTTTTCCGACTTCGGAACGCGCTCGGCAGCTATCACCTTCGCAAGCTTCAATTCCACTTTCTTGAAATCGTCCAGGGTGATCAGCGGCTTGACCTCCGGAGCCTGCTTCGGAACTTCCTGCACCGGCGGCTCGCTGAGGGATTTCACGATCGGGTCGATTGCCTCGTCTTCGATTTTCGCCACAAGTATCTCCGCTTTGTTCAATTGATGTCCTGACTGAAGGCCCAATGCTGCAGCGCTTTCCCACCCTGCCGCCGAGGGCGTCCCCTCGAGGCCCAGGGTGCCCCACATGCGCAGGGCAATGGCTGGAATAACCGGTTCGTAGATGATCGCGAGCGATCGTACGACCTGAAGGCAAATGTTCAGCGTGGTGGCGCATTGCCCTGGGTCCGCTTTGAGCGTCTTCCAGGGCTGGCTGTCGTTGAAGTATTTATTCGCCGCGCGTGCCAGATTCATCGATTCGATGACGCCGTCACGGAATTTATAACGTTCGTAAAGGCCGCCGACGGTTCCGGGAGCCTCAGCGATGGTCCTGATCATTTCGCGGTCTCGCTCACTCAGCGTCCCCGCAGCCGGCACTTTACCACCAAAGTTCTTCTCCGTGAATGCAAGAGTCCGGTTGATGAAGTTGCCGAGAATGTCTGCAAGCTCGTTGTTCGTCCTCGCCTGAAAATCCTTCATGTAAAAATCGCTGTCCCGCGACTCCGGCAGATTGACAGCCAGCGTGTACCGGAGCGGATCCGCAGGGAAATGATTCAGGAAATTCTGCAGGTCGATGCCCCATCCTCTGCTCTTCGAGAACTTCTGGCCTTCAAAATTCAGGAACTCGTTCGCAGGTACGTTTTCCGGCAGCACGTATTGCTCCCTCCCGGCATCGTTCCAGGCCATAAGCATCGCCGGAAAAACGATGCAATGAAATACCACGTTATCCTTGCCTATGAAGGCAACATATTTTGTGTCGGGGCCGAGCCAGAAGTCTTTCCAAGCATCCGGGTTGGGAGTGCGACCAGCCCATTCTTTGCCGGAGGAGATGTAGCCCAGGACGGCGTCGAACCATACGTAGAGCACCTTTGACTCATAACCTGCAACAGGAACCGGGACACCCCAGCTCAGGTCCCGTGTCACAGCGCGATCCTGAAGGCCCTCTTTGAACCAGCTGGCGCAATACCGGAGGACGTTTTCCTTCCAGCCGTCACGCTCCGATCGCTCCTTGATATAGGCCTCCAGACGTGTCTGAAATTGTCCGAGGGGGAAATACCAGTGGGAGGTCGTTCGAACGATGGGGGTGGTGCCGCAGATCTTGCATTTCGGCTCGATCAGTTCTGTCTGATTCAGCCATGTGCCGCAATTCTCGCATTGATCTCCGCGCGCCTCCGGATACTTGCAGTTCGGGCAGGTCCCTTCGACGTACCGGTCGGCAAGGAACATTTTGTCCTTTTCGCAATACAGCTGCTGCTCTTCTTTTTCCTTCAACACGCCCCGACGGTGGAATTCTGCGAAGAACTCCTGAGACGTCTTATGATGGAGAGGGAGCGAGGTGCGGGAGTAGTTGTCGAAACTCATCCCGAATTCCTCGAACGATGCCTTGTTGAGTGAATGGTATCGGTCAACAACGGCCTGCGGCGTGATCTTCTCTTTTTCCGCGGTGACGGTAATTGCGACACCGTGTTCATCCGAGCCGCACAGGAACAGGATGTCGCGCTTCTTCGCGCGCTGGTATCGCACGTAGATATCCGCCGGGAGATACGCTCCAGCCAGATGGCCCAAATGGAGCAGGCCGTTCGCATACGGCAGAGCCGCCGTCACGAGTATCCGTTGATTCTTTGAGGTCACAGAATCCCGATTATGAAGAGGCTAACAAACGTTTCAAATCTATGGCGAGGCCGGTAACAATGAGTGGAAGGTAGCCATTTTTGCCTACAAGAGCAATGCTGCCTTCGACGCACTCGAGTGCATCCCCGAGTCGCGCGGCGGGAAATTTCCGATTGAAGCTCTGAAGATCTTTCACGTGGTCGAGGTTGAGCAATCCGCTCTCCCCCTGCTCGCGGAGTACGAGCGCATCGCGGAGCCATACGCTCAGGAGTTTCATCCACCGCTCCACAGCCGACCGGTCACCGAGCGTGGCGATGCGTTCAACATCCGCCGCGAGCGCAATTCTTTGGGAGCCCAGGATCAATCGAAGAAATTGCACTGCCTCCTGACGCTGCGCAACGACATCCGCTGAGAGAAGGTCCAGCGCATCTGTGTAGCTTCCGTGCGCCAGACGTGCGATGAGCGCGGCCCTTTCTCCTTCGATGGCGTGACGGCCCGTCAGCACGTCGCGAAGTTCCTCTTCCCCCAAGGGATCGAATTGTACCATCTGACACCGGGAGAGGATTGTGGGGAGAAGCTGTTCCTTGTGGGCAGTCGTCAGAATAAAGACAGAGTCGGAGGAAGGCTCTTCGAGTGTCTTGAGCAGGGAGTTGCTTGCCTCGGCGTTCATTTCCTCGGCGTGGCTGATGATGAAGACGCGCTTGCCGCCTTCGTAGGCCGACAAGGCCGCATCCCGGCGCATATGCCGAACGCTGTTGATCTTGATGAAATTCGCCTTTGGTATCTCGATCCGATGATAGGGATTTTCCGCTTTCAGGCGGATCTGCTCCTGCACCGCATTGACCTGCTCTTCCGTCAGCCCCTTGATGGGGTCATCTCCCGACTGCTCATTCTTCCCGACCGGCAACGCAAAGATCATGCTCACGTTCGGATGCTGAAGCAGGTTAATCTTGCGGCAGCTCGCGCATACCCCGCAGGGAGAGACATGGTCCGTCTGACAGTTGAGTGCCCGGGCAAACTCGATCGCCATTGCGTCCTTCCCCACTCCTTCACCGCCCCAGAACAGATGTGCGTGCGCGACCGACCCTGAAGAGAGTACTCTCCGAAGCAGATCCTTGACACGCCGTTGGCCGATAATCCTGTCCCAGCTCATACGATGCTCATCAGAATGAATGACCTATCCCGAAGTGCAGCACGAAATTACCGAGAGTTTCTTTCCAGAATTTCTTCTCCATGATCCACTGGCGGCCTTCCGCCTCCGCGGGATCGTAGACACGGAATCCGAAGTCGATTCTGATAGGCCCGGCGACGGTCGCATACCGGAGGCCGAGGCCGGAAGCCATCGCAATTTCACTCGCTTTGAACTCTCGCGCCCTCGTCCAGACATTTCCAAAGTCAAAGAAGAATACGAACGAGAAGCGATTAAATTCGACGAAGCCGAGCCGACCCGCACTCCGGAGAACGTTCCACCGGTTTTCGATGCTTCCTTCCAGCACCGCGTTTCCCCCCTCGAGCGGGAGTTTTGACACGGCAAGTTCTCTCGCTTTCCATCCACGAACGCTTCCACTGCCGCCGCCGTAGAATCTCCGCGTGATCGGCACAGGGGCCGGGGAATGACCGTAGAGCTCTGCCACACCCCCGTAGAGGCGGAATGCCCAGATAGATGCCTCGTTTTGCGTCGGGTCCCAATACCATTGCCCCCGTCCCGCGATCTTGAGGTACTTCGAATACGGAAGATCGCTGCCAAAAAGCCCGCCGAAGACCGATGGGATGAGACCAGCCTCTTCGACGGTCACTGAATGCATGAATCCCGACGTTGGATAGAAGAGATCGTTTCTCTTGTCACGCTGGAGGGTCACGGAAAGAATCGAGTTGAGCTGCGGACGCCTGTCGATGCTGAGGCTGTCGAAGTAGATGCCGCCGATGGTCGGATTGATCGACTCGTAGCCGATCCTTTCCAGGCTCCACTCGATGAATGCCGTAGTATAACGGGCCGTCTGCGACGTCACGCCGAACCGACCCCGGAGAATGGGATTGAAATAGTATTTGTGTCGCTTCTCGACGATGAATGATACCGAGGGAGTAAACGAAGTCTTGTTGTTAAAAAAATACGGCTGGTTGATCTGAAGCGAGAGCTCCGCATTGCCGATGACTGAGCTGTCTCTCAAACCTGTTCGGTTAAACACCCGACCGAATTCAACATCCTGGATCGATTGCAGCTGAAGTTGAAGTCTCGCCTGGAGGTTCTGGGCTCCGCCGAAGAGATTTCGGTTATTATAGGCCAGTCCAAGAAGAATATTGAAGGCATTATTTTCGTCGCTCACCCCAATTTCCGGGACCATCTCCTGGAACGGCCGCGGCCGGACATATACCTGCATCGGAATGTCCTTGATCGAGTCTGATCGAACTCCTATGACCGGTTCGATTCTCGATGTTTCAAAGACTCCGAGGCGATTCAGATTCCGTTCACTGTCGGCGCGCTTCGCCTGGCTGTAGAAATCTCCCGGACCGAAATCGAGATGCCGAAGGATGACGGCATCATCAACACGCTCTGTGACAGCCGAGTCCTGCTTGACGCTGATCGGACCAAAGACATATCGCCTTCCCGGATCAAGCCCGAACGTCACCTTGACATTGTTGGTGGAGAGATACCGGTCAGCGGTAGGACGCTCAACCCTCACATCAGCAAATCCGTTGTTAAAGAACGCACTGACGAGTCTCGCCTGTTCGCTCACGACCCGGTCTACAACGTACGGATCACCGACCTCGATCAGTGCGTTGGAACGGATTTCCTCCATGAGATCGGAGGGAAGTCCTTCAAATCCCACATGCTGAATGCTGTCGATCAGAGACCGGCGCCCTTCGTGGATCAAAAATGAGATGGAGACCGTTTTCTTTCCGAAATCGAATTTGAGGAGGGTATCTATGCGTGCGGAAAAAAATCCCTGGTCCTGATAGAATGTGGCAAGCCTCCCGCAGTCCTGAGCGTACAGGACCGGATCGAAGTACTCCGGCTTGTCGCCGAGCTTCTCACTGATCGTGTAGAGGAACTTCCAGAACGCTGCGGGCGATTCTTTCACTCGCATCACATCCAAGAGCGCATCATCGCGAAAGGTCTCATTGCCTTCGAATTGAATCCGGGACACCTCAAGGTCGCGCCACCGGTCCTGCGTGGAGGCAAGCCCTGTGACGATGATGCACAGGAGAGCGATATAAAGAGTTCGATACCTCATAGAAAGATCAAAAAAAAACCCAGCCACGAAACGCTGGGTTCAATCCTGGCCCTGTACTTCTCTGTCGAGGGCAACCTCACGTGAGGGTGTCACTGATTTCAATATTCCTTATCATCCTCAAAAAAGAAATCCTCATCTGTGGGATAGTCGGGCCAAATCTCTTCCATACTCTCATAGGGTTCATCGCTGTCCTCCAGCTCTTCAAGATTCTGAAGGACTTCGAGCGGCGCCCCCGTTCTCACGGCATAGTCAATGAGCTCCTCCTTCGTGGCAGGCCAGGGTGCATCATCGAGATACGAGGCCAATTCGAGTGTCCAAATCATTTCCCAAAAACTCCTCCAGAGGCTTTAACCGCCCAACAGCCTTCAATCCCAATCGGGTTCAATGGCCAAACGCGAGTTGTTCTTTTATCTTCTTATAGTCAACGTCGTCGAAGAAATAGTCGACCGGATTTTGCAGTACGCCGTTCAGCCGGACTTCGTAGTGGAGATGCGGGCCCGTGGCAACTCCAGTTCGGCCCGACCGTGCGATGATGGCACCGCGCTTTACTCGCTCACCGGCCCGGACCAGTACTTTGTCAAGGTGACCGTACACTGAGGTATATCCGTACCCGTGATTGATAACGATCATGATCCCCAGTCCGGCGAGCGTCCGTCCAGAACTTGCAACCACACCATCACCTGTCGCATAGACCGGAGTACCAACGTCATTCGCGATATCCAACCCTTCGTGCGGCAGCCACTGATGATAGATCGGATGCATCCGCATGCCGAATCCTCCCATCGAGTAGTAACCGTCCATGGGCTTTATG
>Ga0154319_1109_pt14 | contig 11214 bp, 9 predicted proteins | sample RifGroA2_FD_117659 | JGI IMG/M metagenome (GOLD analysis project Ga0154319, IMG submission 117659) | Ignavibacteria bacterium GWA2_54_16 | reverse complement strand
TCGCTCCTCCCTAGGTGCGACAGATATCAGGTGACAAGATGTCCGTTCATTCTCATTTTTGAATTTCATCAACTTCTTCTTATATTTTGAAGTCCCTAATGACATTCCACCGGGATTCTGGTCAAAAATCACTATCTTACGAAGGTATTTCGCGTGGAAATGCTTCAAAATGCCATAAATTGGTTTGAAATCCCGGTTGCGGATTTCGAACGGGCCAAGAAATTCTATAGCACAATCTATGACTTTGACATGCCCGAGTTTCCGATGGGGCCTCACAGGACACCGAAGGCAATCAGATCTCGATTCACTCGGCTGCGTAACACGCCGGAAACCAGTTCTCTCTTGCGGTCTCGAGTCACCCCCTTTCAGTGAAAAAGCAAAGTATGAATACTGCCACCGCTCCCGCTCCTGCCAGAAGCACCTCACGCCTTCTGGGACTTTCCCGCGACACGTTGATGAGCTGGTACGACGACATGCTCCTTGTTCGTCGCTTTGAGGAAAAATGTGCCCAGCTGTACGGCATGGGGCAGATCATGGGCTTCTGTCATCTCTATAATGGTCAGGAAGCCGTTTCAACAGGCGCTATCAAGGGCGCCATAACGCCTGACGACTATGTGATCACAGCCTACCGCGATCACGGTCAGGCTATCTCCAAAGGCGTCGATCCGCGAAAAATCCTGGCCGAGCTCCTTGGAAAGTACACGGGCACGACAAAAGGGAAAGGCGGATCGATGCATATTTTTGACCGCGCAGCCAACTTCCTTGGCGGGCACGCCATCGTGGGCGGACACATCCCTATCGCGACGGGAGTGGCATTCGCGATCAAGTATCGCAACGAGAAGAAAGTCTGTCTCTGCTTCATGGGCGACGGTGCCACGAACATCGGAACGTTTCACGAAGGCCTCAATCTGGCCGGGCTCTGGAAACTTCCGGTGATCTTTATCATCGAAAACAACAGGTACGGCATGGGGACTTCGGTCGACCGGGCTTCTGCCGTCAACGAGCTTCACAAGAAGGCGCTCGCGTACAATATCCACAATGAAGTTGTCGACGGCATGGATGTCCTTGAGGTCTATAAGAAGGTCAAAGCTGTTGTCGACCGGGCGAAGGAGACATACGAGCCGGCTCTCCTTGAGATCGAGACGTATCGATTCCGCGGACATTCAATGTCCGACCCCATCCATGGCCACTACCGCTCCAAAGATGAAGTCGAGAGGCTGAGAAAGTCCGATCCTATAATTTTGTTCGGTGAGACATTGAAAGAAGAGGGAGTCGCTGCCGACCAGGACTTCGAGGAATCAGAAAAGCGGATCAAGAGAATTGTCGAGGAATGTGTCGAGTTTACCGAGAATAGCCCGGAGCCGCCTATCGAGGAGCTCTGGAAGGATGTTTATTTCGAAAGGAATGGTGCTTAACACATGGCCATCGTCAGTTTACGCGAAGCGATCAATCAGGCGATCGACGAGGAGATGGCTCGGGACGAGAGCGTGTTCCTGATGGGCGAGGAAGTCGCGAATTATCAAGGCGCCTACAAAGTCAGTCAGGGCCTCCTCCAGAAGTGGGGACCGAAGCGGATCCTCGACACGCCGATCGCTGAAGCGGGCTTTGCCGGACTGGGAGTTGGGGCGGCCATGGTCGGCCTGCGCCCGATCGTCGAATTCATGACCTGGAACTTCTCGCTCGTCGCATACGATCAGATCGCGAATAACGCTGCCAAAATGTACTCGATGTCAGGCGGCAATTTCCACGTCCCCATCGTGTTCCGGGGTCCCGGCGGTGCAGCCCACGGCCTCGGCGCCACTCACTCGCAGTCGCTTGAGTCGATCTACGCCCACATTCCCGGACTCAAAGTCGTAATGCCCTCGACCTGCAAAGATGCCAAGGGGCTCCTGAAGACGTCAATTCGGGATGACAACCCGATTGTGTTCATCGAGAGCGAGGTCATGTACGGTGACAAGGGCGAAATCCCCGACGGTGAGTACACGATCCCGCTAGGGGTTGGAGAAGTGAAAAAGACCGGCAGCGACGTTACGATCGTGTCCTGGTCGAAGGTGCTTGCGAACGTCGTCTGGAAGGCGGTCGACTCGATTCAGGAAGAGCTGAACATCAGCATCGAGGTCATCGATCCGCGCACCATCAAACCGATGGACTATGATCTGATCGTCGAATCTGTGAAGAAGACGAACCGGCTGGTTATCGTTGAAGAGGGCTGGCCGTTTGCCGGTATCGGGGCACAGATTTCGCACGAGATAAGTTCTCGGGCATTCGACCACCTCGATGCCCCGGTCGAGCGTGTGACGCAGGAGGATGTGCCTCTCCCCTATGCTCACCAGCTCGAAATCCGGTCGCTCCCCAGTGTCGAGAAGATCAATGCGGCCGTGAAAAAAGTTCTCTATCGTGATTGATGAGGGATAAAGCGATGGCAACCAGAGTTCTCATGCCGAAGCTCAGCGACACCATGGAAGAAGGCGTCATTCTGAAGTGGCTTCGGAAAGAAGGTGAGAAGGTCAAGCAGGGCGAGATTCTTGTCGAAATAGAATCGGACAAGGCGGACATGGAGCTTGAAGCGTACGATTCGGGCATCCTGCGCAAGATCGTTGTGCCCGAGGGGGGCAAGGCTCCCATCGGCGGACTGATTGCGGTTATCGCAGACGCCGCCGAGGACATCGCTCCGCTCCTCGCCGGTGGAAGTGCACCAAGCCCGGGAACGACCGGTTCAAAACCGGCAGCGGCGCAAACCGAAACCAAAGCTCCGGCGGTTGCTCCCATGGCACCACCGACAGACGGAAAAACGAAGGCTTCTCCCCTTGCACGCAGGCTGGCCGGCGATAATCGCATCGACCTCTCCCGCGTCCAGGGATCGGGCCCCCAGGGAAGGATCATCAAGCGCGATCTCGAAGCGTTCCTTTCAGGTAAGACAGCGCCGCCGGCGGCTTTCGTCCCTGCCCCGATCATTCCCGGAACAGCCGAAGATATCGATTTGTCACCCATCCGGAAGACGATTGCGAAACGTATGACGGAGAGTAAGACAACAGCGCCGCATTTCTATGTGACGATCGAAATCGATATGGATCCGGCGATCACATTCAGGGAACAGATCAATACCGTCACAGAACTGAAATTAAGTTTCACCGATATCATCATCAAGGCGGCTTCTGTCGCACTTATGAAGAATCCGCAGGTGAACGCGACGTACATCGGGGACAAGATGCGCCAGTATCATTATACGCACATCGGCGTTGCCGTTGCGCTTGAAGAAGGCCTCGTGACACCTGTGCTGCGTAATTGTGAGCAAAAACGGATCGATCAGATCAACGCCGAATTGCGCGATCTCGCAGAACGTGCCCGCACACGCAAGCTGAAGCCCGATGAATACACCGGGGCGACGTTTACGATCAGCAATCTCGGCATGTTCGGCATTGAGTCATTCGCCGCCATCGTGAATCCGCCGGAGGGCGCGATCCTCGCCGTCGGCACCATTGTCGAGAAGCCGGTCGTCAAGGGCGGGCAGATCGTGGCGGGCCATACGATGAAGGCGACGCTTTCCTCCGATCACCGAATCATCGACGGCGCCGTGGCGGCACGCTTCCTCCAGGACTTCAAGAAAATCCTGGAAAACCCCGCCTCTCTCGTCCTCTGAACTTAGATAACAACACCGTGGTTCGCCGGAGAACCCGACTGCACGTCGGGTTCTCTCGTTTCACCGATCAGAGCACAATGTCCAAATCCATCCGCCAGAGAATTGCCGAAGAGCTCACGGGTCCTGCCCTGCCCTTCGTAGCGTTTTGCATTGCCCTCAACCTGACGGTCGGGCAGGTCACCGCTGCGTTGAAGATTCCCCTCTATCTCGACTCCATAGGAACTATTCTGGTCGCAGTGCTCGTCGGTCCGTGGTCGGCCGTCTTTTGCGGAAGCGCAGCGAACCTCCTCGCCGCAGCATTCGGCAATCCCACGATGATGTTCTTTATACCGGTCGTTGCGGTCATCGGCACGTTTACCGGGATCATCGCAAAACTCGGCTGGTTCCGAAAGTGGTACCTGGTCTGCCTCGGCGGAATCCTCCAGGGCATCCTGGCAGCACTCGTATCCGCTCCCATTTCGGCCTACCTTTTCGGCGGCGTCATGATGGCGGGAACCGATTTCCTGGTTCTGTATTTCCGCTCCGTTGGCAATACGCTCATGGACAGCGTGCTCTACCAGGGGCTCGCCTCCGACCCGGCGGATAAGCTCGTGAGCTACTTCATCGTTTTTCTTTTGGTGAAAAATCTGCCGCAGCGACTCCTTGCCAGACTTCACGGAGCGGGAAACATACGAACACCGGGCCGGACGCCGTGACATTCCGCATAGACCTCTCTGCCAAGTTTGCATTTGTCGTCCTCCTCTGGGTCTGTGCGTTTACTCTCCCATGGGAATACCAGGCGGCGCTTTGCCTCCTCGTGCTCGCAGGACGATTCGCGGTTCCTTCGTTCAGGCCCCAATCTGAACGCTCATCCGCAGCGTTCTCGAATTTTCTTCTCTACAGCATGGCCGTCGCCTTTTTCGTCATTCTCCTGAATTCGATCCTGATACGGGGCGGATCCACATATGGGACGATCCTCGGATTCATGCTCCATCAAGAGGGCCTCTTCTTTGGATTGAAGACTGCAAGCCGACTCCTCCTTCTGACGTACAGTATTCTCGTGTTCTTTATTTCCACTCCATTGAAGGAATTGATACGTTTCCTTCAACAGAAGGGCCTTTCACCCTCATTCACGTTGATTCTCCTGCTGACACTTCATTTCCTCGATCACTTGCCGGCAAGAATTCATCAGATCTTCCTTGCTCAGCAGGCTCGCGGAGCCCCGGTTGACGCGGGGATCGCCTCCCGCTCCAAGGCCCTGCTCTCCCTCCTCTCTCCCCTGGTGCTTTCGTCCATCGTTGAGAGCATCGATCGCGGCACGGCGCTCGAACTTCGTGGATTCCTGAACCGCCCCAATGACGCAAATCGCGTGGCGGCATCAACGGCAGGGTGGAACCTCCTCACAATGCTTTTGCTCCTCATCTCTACTATCATACTTCTGGCTGCAATCTACAGATGGCTGCTCGGATAGACATATCGGCCCTTTCGCTGCGATTCCCCGAATCTGCTGCTCCTGCTGTGGATTCGTTGACGGTGAGTATCCCCGCGGGCACCTGCGTCGGCATCGTCGGGCCGACAGGCGCCGGAAAAACGACGTTGCTCCATTGCCTCTCCGGAATCCTCCGCAAGCACCATCCCGACATCGTCGCGTCAGGCAACATACGAATCGGCACGGAAAGTTTTGCCGGCATTCCGGAGGACATCCTCTTTCCGCGCGTCGGCCTCGTCCTGCAGGATCAGTTTGTGCAGATTTCAGGCGTGCGCGACACGGTCTTCGAAGAGATTCTCTTCACACTCGAAAACATGGGGGCAGCCGGTGCGGATTCCGATCGTCGTGTCCGTTCGGTTTTGCAGAGCCTCGGCATCGAACATCTCCGGGACCGGAAGCCAACATCGCTTTCCGGCGGAGAAACCCAACGTGTCGCCCTGGCTACCATCCTGGTCGCGCAGCCCGAAGTTCTCCTCCTCGATGAACCGATTACTGCCCTTGATGCCACAGCTCAGGGCAGACTTCGCTCGATCCTGACCGGATTGAAGGGCCAGACCACGGTTCTACTGAGTGATTCGCAAATCGACTTTCCCCTCTCAGTGTGCGATCTCATCCTGGTTCTGGACCACGGGAGAGCGGCTGCTTTCTTGGCGCCGGGAGAACTCCCGGCAAGTGGACAGAATTTTTCGAACGTCGGAGGACTGGACCGCTGGCTTCAACTGAGTGAGGATTTGAGAGAGTTATCAGACAAAGGCTCCCGTGTCGCAGCCAGAATTCTCAAGGGGCTTAATCTGTCATGAGACTGGAATTCCAAAACGTCAGCTTCGAATACGAGTCGTCCCGCCCTCTCCTGAGAAATCTCTCATTTCAGGCCGGACCATCGGAGTTCCTGCTTATCGTCGGGCAAAACGGCGTCGGTAAGAGCACTCTTCTGAAACTCTGTAATGGCATTCTGAAGCCTGCTGCCGGCCGTGTGTTGCTGGGACAGATGAACACGGCCGAACATCGGACTTCGCTGCTGGCAAGGGAAATTTGTGTAACGTTTCAGAATCCGGCCGATCAGATCTTTGCCCCCACCGTCGCACAGGAGGTTGAGTTCGCGCCACAGAACCTCAAGCGCGCAAATCCCGCAGGACTGGCGATGCAAGCCATGGCGCTGTGCGGCCTCGATACGGTCGCCACCCGTCACCCGTACGATTTGCCGCCAGCACAACGGAAACTGCTGACAGTCGCAAGCGCCGTCGCATCCGCCGCGCCTCTCCTCGCATTCGACGAGCCAAGCGCCGGACTTTCACAGCTCGAACAAAAGGGATTGGAAAAACTCCTTGCATCGCTCCGGCCCGAGAACCGCGGGCTTATTGTCGTCTCTCACGATCTGAGCCTGTTCCTGCGCTATGCAACGAAACTTCTGGTGCTGCGACAAAACGAGACGTTGTACTATGGTGAGCCGCAATGGCTTGTGGCAAACGAGAGAGTGCTTCGGAAAGCGGGTCTGAGGCTCCCCATTCCTGATCGCGTTTCACGAATGCTTGGCCGTCAAGGGAACCGGAGCTATGCAGAATAGCTGTTGAAGAACCACTGGATAGGCGTTGTTGGAGGGGAAAAGACTATCGGGAGCCTGAAGAAGACGCTCCTGAGCCGGCGGGTATTTTGAGAATCTGATTTATTTTGATCTTTGAGCTGCTGAGTTTATTGTAACGCTTCAATTCTCCTGCGCTCGTGCCATACCGTTGTGCGATCTCGGTAAGCGTATCACCTTTCCTTACTTTGTGCGTCTGCTCAACAATCTTGCTGTCAACGGGAACACTGACGTTTGTCACTGAGCTTCCGCTCGTGACCGATTTGCCACCGTTTGCCGCTTTACCGTTCGACGTTGACTTCCCGTTTGGCGGCGGCGTCGCAATGATCTGTGTGCGCTGCTCTGGCTCGCTGAAGATTTCCAGGTCCTGACCCACCAAAATCTTGCTGCCCTTGATGCCGTTCCATGTTCTGAGATCGGTGACGCTGACGCCGAATTGTCTTGCTATCTTCTCGAGAACGTCGCCCTCCTGAACTGTGTACTGGAACCAACCTTGTCCGTTCTCATTGTCCTTCGTCGGAGCCACGGCTGGCCGGGAATTGTCGCTCCCGACTTCCTTTCTCATGAGCTCCTGCTTCTCCATAAAGGACATCTGGTCGATGCGCTTCAGCCGCGCCGCATCTGCCTCGCTCACCCAGACAACCATCTCATCGCCCGGCCTGATAAACTGGCCATACTCGATGTCGTTCCAATTCCTCACATCGCTCGCCCTTACATCATACCATTCTGCAATGTGACCGATGGTATCGCCGCGTTTGACGGTGTAGAGGAGGCGCTGTTTGCCGGCCGGCGCTTTGACTTTCCGGGCGGTTGTTTTGGCAGGACGCGTGGCTTCGGGCCTCGCGGCTGCCAGGGCAGCGTCGACACCCTTGCCGAATGTCACCCTGTCAACTTTCTTGTCATATTCGAACGGAACCTTTGCCTTCTCAATTTCACTCTGCGAAATCGGGATGGCAAGCATGGTTCCGACTCTAAGCGGGCCCGTCGTCCGGAGATTGTTGATTTCTTTTATAACGTTTACCGTAACGCCATACTTCTTGTACTGGGCAGCGATCTTGGGGAGCGTGGTCCCCCCCCTTTGCACCATGTGCATCTTCCATTGTTTCTTTTCTTCGGGCGCAATGAGAGCATAGTTCTGAGCAAAGAGATCCCTGGAACCTTGAGGGATTCTGAGACGGTATCCCTTGACTCCGGCAGGCGTGTGCCGCCGCAAGAGTTCAGGGTTGAGTTCCTGGATGACTTCCTCTGTTGTTCCCGCACACCTCGCGAGTACTCGAAAATCGACGCAATCATCAATCGAGACGACCTCAAAAAGGATCGGCTCAGCCGGTGTAACGTTGAAACCATATTTCTCCGGCTCCATCGCCATCCGGGCGACTGCGATATACTGCGGAACGTAATTGCGTGTCTGGCGGGGGAGGTACTTTCTCATGGTCCAGAAATCTGTCTTCCCGCTTCTTCGAATACCCCGGTAAATGCGTCCCGCCCCTGCATTATAGGAAGCCAGGACAAGGTTCCAATCGCCCAAATCAGTGAAAAGATCCCTCATGTGGCGTGCTGCTGCACGCGTTGATTTCTCAAAGTCGCGCCGTTCGTCGTACCAGAAGGTTACCTGCAGGCCGTAGAGCTTGCCTGTGCCCCTCATGAACTGCCAAAGCCCGACAGCCTTGGCCCACGATTGCGCATCGGGCCGCAGACCGCTCTCAGGCATCGAGAGATAAACGAGTTCCAGCGGAACCCCCTCCTCCTCGAAGATCTTTCTCATCAATGGGAAATACTTGCCGGCCAGGTAGAGCCACCGCTCCAGGTGCTCACGTCCCTTATTCATGAAAAAGCTCGTTGCCCGCTCGACGTATTCGTTATACGGCAGCGGAACCGCCGTCCCGACTATATCGTCCTTCGGAATCTCAATCGGGGGAGTTGCTGACTTCTCTATGGCGCTGTTGGCCAGTTCGCGCAAAGCAAACACTGACGCATCCCGCCCGAGGTCACTGTGCGTATCGATGTACTTTTGATAATCATCAATAAGGCTCTTGTTGAGATCGATAAAGTCTTTGTTTGACTCGATGTCGGGGTAGTAGAGGAGTTCATTCAGGATTCCGATGGCAGCTTCGAATTCGCCGACTGCCAGCGTAGAATCGCCGTTTTCCTCTGATTGCAGAGCAGAGACATAGTGACGACGAGCCGCCTCCAGCTGCTTCGAAATCAGCACCGATTCCGCTTCAACTGTATCGACGACGCCTTCTGAGACAACGAGATTAGAATCCGGGGATACGATGGGGGGGTCAGCCGGCCGCCTTCCTGGATCTTGCCAGGCCGCGGCGTCAGGTGAGGATGAAGTCTCTTCTGCTATTTTCTTCATCCGAGTGAATGCCTCTTCTTCCCTGATACTCCGCTGAGAGGTGCAGCTCAGGACGAGAAAACTGAGAACGAGCAGGGTGAGATTCTTCATTAGCCTCAGGATTGATTGGCGCACAACAACGATTTATTCAATATAGCAAAGAATAGCTTAACAATCAATGGCGCGGTTGACCATGCTCCGCCCTGGCTCTCTCTTCGGCGCTACAGCGGGATGTTGCCATGCTTCTTCCGGGGATTCGAATCAACTTTATTCTCCAGAAACCGAAGCGCATTGATGAGTTTGTGGCGAGTTTCGCTCGGAATGATCACTTCATCGACGTATCCGCGTTCTGCCGCGACGTAGGGATTCGCGAACTTCTCCCGGTACTCGTTCACCTTCTGATCGGTTGCCAGCTCCTTGTTCTCCGACTGCTCGATCTCCTTCTTGAAGATGATCTCAACAGCTCCCTTGGGACCCATCACGGCAATCTCGGCGCTCGGCCAGGCGAAATTCACGTCGCCGCGGATGTGCTTCGAATTCATGACATCATACGCACCTCCGTACGCTTTTCGCGTGATGACGGTCAACCGCGGCACGGTCGCCTCGCAGAATGCATAAAGCAGTTTCGCGCCATGCTTGATGATCCCGCGCCACTCCTGATCGGTTCCCGGAAGAAAACCCGGCACATCCTCGAACACGACGAGGGGGATATTGAATGCGTCGCAGAACCGCACGAAGCGGGCCCCCTTCAGTGAGGCATCGATATCGAGTACGCCGGCCAGAACGGACGGCTGGTTCGCAACCAGTCCGACAGAAACTCCTCCCAGACGGGCGAAGCCTACGAGCAGATTCTGGGCATAGTGCTCCTGTACTTCCAGGAACTCGCCATCGTCAACGATACGGTGGATGACATCCTTCATGTCGTACGGCTTGTTGGGATTCTCGGGAACGAGCGTATCGAGGCTTTCGTCTTTTCGCCCGGTATCGTCTTTCGGCTGGATTTTCGGAGCATCGTCTCGATTGTTGAGCGGGAGATAGCTCATAAGTTTTCGTATTGCCTGGAGACTATCGATTTCATTTTCGTGGGCGAAGTGAGCGACTCCGCTTCTCGTGGCGTGAGTCATGGCGCCGCCGAGCTCTTCGAATGTGACATCCTCATGGGTAACCGTTTTCACGACATTCGGACCTGTTACAAACATGTAGCTCGTATTCTTGACCATGAAGACGAAGTCCGTGATGGCAGGCGAATAGACCGCGCCGCCGGCGCACGGTCCCAGGATGGCCGATATTTGCGGCACAACCCCCGATGCAAGCGTATTCCTCAAGAAAATGTCGGCATATCCTCCAAGGCTCACCACACCTTCTTGAATACGCGCACCCCCCGAATCGTTCATCCCAATGACGGGGACACCCAGCTTAAGCGCGAGGTCCATGATCCTGCAGATTTTCTCGGCATGCGCTTCCGAGAGCGATCCGCCGAATACGGTGAAGTCCTGGCTGAAGACAATTACGGGGCGACCGTCAATCGTGCCGCGGCCGGTGACCACGCCGTCTCCAAGCACCTTCTGCTTCTCAAGTCCGAAATCTTTCGAACGATGTTGAACAAACATCCCGATCTCTTCAAAACTCCCCGGATCGAGCAACAGATCGATCCGCTCACGAGCCGTCAGCTTTCCTTTCTTGTGCTGATCTTCGATCCGCTGCACACCGCCGCCCAGCATCGCCTTCTCGCGAAGGTCCAGCAAATGCCTAATTTTTTCGCTGCTCATGGTATCTCCCTCCGATCGGTAGGAAAGTTTGGTCTGAACAGAGACCTGTTCGTTTCTAAAATATAGAAAACGCACGTCGAGCAAGCAAGGAAGTCACTGAAATGAAACCGCCCGGGCGATCATCACTCGGGCGGCTTGAATTTCGCAGACTCTCAATGGACGTTACTTCGCCATCGCCTGATCAGTGAGGGATTCGGAGCCTTCGTGTACCGGTTCACGTTCCGACTCAATCTCGGGCTGTTTTTCCTTCGAGAAGATGGTATACATCGCTGGAATAACGAAGAGGGTCAGTACAAATGAGAAGAAAAGCCCGCCAATGACCACGATACCCATCGAGACGCGGCTCTTGGCGCTGCCACCGAGGGCGAGAGCAATCGGCAATGCACCGAGCATCGTCGCGAGCGAGGTCATGAGAAT
>Ga0154319_1117_pt1 | contig 11628 bp, 9 predicted proteins | sample RifGroA2_FD_117659 | JGI IMG/M metagenome (GOLD analysis project Ga0154319, IMG submission 117659) | Ignavibacteria bacterium GWA2_54_16 | reverse complement strand
TCGGATAACTACAACGCGATTTACTGTGACGCACTGGCCTGGCTCCGGGATCAATACATTGACTATCTAGTGCCGCAGCTGTATTGGACCTTCGGAGGCGGACAAGATTATGCTAAGCTTGCGCCATGGTGGGCCTCTCAAATGAATGGGAGACATTTCTACGTGGGTCTTGGATCCTACAGGATATACCTAGAAAACGGTAAACCGTATCCAACAACTGACTGGCCAGCGAGCGACGTACTAAGCCAGGTTCGACTCAACAGAAGTATCGCAAACGGTAGTGTGTTTTTCAGGGCAAAGATGGGACTCACGGACAATCCCAAAGGGCTTGCCGATTCTCTCAAGACCAATCTCTACAAGTATCCGGCGCTGCGTCCTCTGATGAGCTGGAAAGAAACCATCCCACCAATTTCTCCTTCCGGACTCACTATCGCGAAGTTCTCATCATTTGCCACGATTTCCTGGAGTGCTCCACCTGCGGCTTCGGACGGCAATCTCGCGGATCAATACGTGGTGTACCGATCCACTTCGTTGCCGATCCAAATCGACGATGCGCGCAATATTGCTGTGATCCAGACCGGCACAAGCTACATCGAACAATCCATGCCCCCGGCAGGCGTTACCTACTACTATGGCGTGACGGCCGTGGACCGGCTGCAGAATGAGAGTGCCCTGAGCAACCTGATGGGATTCAACGCTGCCGGCCCGGTTGCGGTTGATGAATCGGAGAGTCTGCCGAAAGAGTTTGTGCTGCAGCAGAATTATCCAAACCCGTTCAATCCGAGCACAGCGATCAGCTATCAGCTGTCAGCTATTAGCTTCGTGACTCTGAAGGTGTTTGATGTTCTAGGCAGGGAAGTCGCGACACTCGTCGACGGTGTTCGAAACGCAGGAATACACACCGTTCAGTGGAATGCTTCGTACATGCCCAGTGGTGTGTATTTCTACCGCATTGTCGCGGGGAACCAGATTCAAAGTAAAACGATGCAGTTGGTGAAATGAGGAATGGAGTACGTGAAGTTTAGCTCGTTTCGGGGATTGGAAATACCGACCAAGATCGCACCACCTCACACCTCGTTTCCATCTCCACAAAAGGCGGTCCGACATGAAACAGTATCAAGCGGTCATTCATGTGATGAAAGTTAATGGGGGATTTGCGACCCTTGGACATCTTTATTCTGGCCTGATAATTAGTACAATTTGAGATGTGGGGTGGAGCGATGTCTACGTGAAGAGGAAGAAGGAATACTCGAGAGGAAAAATGTGGGGGACTCACAGCTTACATGATGCTCACTCACTTACTGAAGCAAGGAACCACGACCAAAGCGCCAACAGTCAATCGCTGATTGCCGACCGCTGATTGCCGACAGCCGGCATTACCACGTAATCTTATTCTGACTATTTTCTTCGCGCCAGTGTGGACTGGTGTGAACCTCGCACAGGCCCAAAGGATACTTCGCGTTGAAGATCTCGGTAGTTTTCTCAGGACAGAATTCCCGGGCCTTTTTCTTCGTTGCGACACAGATGGTATCGGTTATGATGCCATCCGGCTGGTGGAAATAATCGAAGCCGAGCCCCACTTCAGTGTCATCATACGTATACTGCATGAATCGCCCGAAGATCGGGGCCGCCGCTCTTCCGCCCTGGCCGTCGGCGCTTCCGAATTTTATCCTGTTATCATCGAAACCGACCCAGATTCCCGCCGCGAGGTGCGGCGTGAAACCTACGAACCACGCGTCGCCGTAATCGTTTGTCGTCCCTGTTTTGCCTGCCGCCGGTTGCGTGAAGTATCGCCGGATGACCCGCCCCGTGCCCAGTTCCTCGTTGACGCCTCCCTCAAGCAGATTCGTCATAAGATATGATGTCTCTTTGCTGAGTACTTCCTTTCGTTCGGGCACATTTTCCTCGATCACATTTCCGTCGCGGTCTTCAATGCGGAGAATTCCGATCGGTTCAACGAGCACGCCCTCATTTGCGAAGACGCCGTACGCAGATGTCAATTCCAGCGGCGACACCTGGCATGAACCGAGGGAGATGGAATAGTAGGGAGGAATGGCCGACTTGATTCCCATCCGGTGAGCGTACTCCACGACCGCACTTGGTGGCATTTGCAGTATCAGCCGAACAGCGATCAGGTTGATTGATTGCTTGAGCGCCTCGCGCAGCGTCACCATGCCGCCAAATCCGCCTTCGAAATTCTGCGGAGTCCATCTTGTGCCGTCGGGCATCTCGACGGTCACGGGCTGATTAGGAAGCTCCTCACAGACCGGCGTGCCGTTGTCGAGGGCAACGGTGTACACGAACGGCTTAAACGCTGATCCAGGCTGCCGGCGAATCTGCGTGGTGTGGTTGAGGCCGTACCGGAACACTCTGAAGTTTCTCCCGCCGACCATGGCCTTGATGTGGCCGGTGTGGGGGTCGAGCGCGACCATACCGACCTCAATGGTGCGGGCGGCCTTCTTCACGGAATCGCTGAACGCAACATTTGTTTTGAGAGCGGCGACGATGCTGTCCCGGATCCAGGGGGTTTTCGCCTTCTTGTAGACATCCAGATCGCGGATCATCTTTTCGACGTTTTCCTCGAGGATGTCGGCGTGCTTGCTCCACTCCCAGTACTTGTCGAATTTCTCCTGAAAGCCGGTCAGGTGCTCATCGACAGACCGATTGGCGTAGCGTTGCATGCGGCTGTCGAGCGTCGTGTAGATCCGGAGGCCGTCACGCTCGATGTTGAATCCGTACGCTTCGGCTTTCTGCTGAAGCTGCTGCCGGACCCACTCCACGAAGTGCGGGGCAATACCAACACGATAATCGGCATCGAGTGTTCTGAAACTCAGACTGTCTGCCCTGATTTGTTCCGCCTGCTGTTCGTTGATCTTGCTGTCCTTGAGCATCTGGTGGAGGACGATGTTTCGCCGGCGGAGTGCGCGGTCGAGGTTGCGGATCGGATCGAAGTAGTTCGGGCCCTGGAGCATGCCCACGAGCAGCGTATACTCGGGTGCCGTAAGTTCGGCAGTAGGCTTGTTGAAGTAGCGCTGCGCGGCGGATTCGATGCCGTATGCGTTGCGTCCGAAAAACGAAACGTTGAGATACAATTCGAGAATTTCGTCCTTCGTGAAATTCCGTTCGATCTGGACGGAAGAAATGAACTCCCGGATCTTTCGCGTGATCTTGTCGTACATCGTCTCTTCACGTCCCTGGAGCTGGTACAGGTTTCGTGCAAGCTGTTGCGTGATCGTGCTCGCTCCCGCCTGGCGGAACGTGAAGACGTTGATGACCATCTGTCGCATGAAGCGGGGAAGGTTCACTCCCCAGTGATGGTAGAAGTCCTTGTCTTCCGTCGCGATGAGGGCGTCGATCAATCCTTGAGGAACAGCCGAGATGGAAATTCGTGTCCGATTCTGCTCTGCGAATTGATCGAGAACGGCGCCGTCTTCGGCGTACACCTTGGAGGCAAGGGCAGGGCGCGGATTCTCCAGTTTTTCAAGGGAGGGGAGGCCCCCGGCGACATAGTAGCCGTACCAGATGAGGAGGGCCAGAACCACCACGGAAAGAGGCGCAACGAGGCGCAGATTTCGTTTAAGAAATCCCTTGCCCCGGTTGAGAAATGAACGGCGGTACGAAGGATCGTTGAAGTACCGGTCCATTTCTTCTGAGCTATAGTTGCGCTTGGTCATGATCCGCGGGGCTCTTAGTAGAACACAGAAGACACAGATGCTACTGATTTACACAGATGAAGAATTATTGTGGATATCTTTACCATCCGTGATATCAGTGTGCGATTCCAGGAATTTCGGATGGAGATTCTTGTATCTCAGGGGCTCGCCCAGGTCTTCAACTCGAGTGAAATACCATCAAACACAGCATAATTCCTATCGTTTATCCAATCTCCCAAATTGACGTAAACGCCGCTGCCGATGTTCCGTTTGCACGGAATGTGGTTGTGTCCCATGACCACGAAATCATACCCTTCTCTTAGCTTCGCCGCAGCGAAATCAGCCATATCATCTCCCTCATACTGGCGTTTTGCCGTGTACTGGCGGCTCTGATTGGACGACCAGCGGGCGATCCGTGAAGCCAGGTCGGGATGGACGAGCGAGAAAAGAGCTATGTTGGTTCTGTTGCGCAGCACACGCTTCAGCAGCCGATATCCCGTGTCTTTCTTCAGAAGACCGTCGCCGTGATGCAGGTAGAACTTTTTTCCGTTCAGCATCCGCTCGACGGGGTCGCGCTCAATCTGCATCCCGAGCTCATCACGAAAATAGCTTTTTACCCAGAAATCATGGTTGCCCGCAAGGTACGTCACTGCGATGCCTGCGTCTGAAAGCTCGGCGAATTTTGAAAACAACCGGACATATCCTTTTGGCACCACCGATGCGTATTCAAACCAATAATCGAACAAATCTCCCACGATGAACAAACGTTCTCCGTCGCTGCGGACAAGATCGAGAAACTCGACGAGAGAACGTTCTTTCCGGTGATCGTCCTCTTTCGTGCCGATACCCAGGTGAACGTCTGAAAAGAAGTAGGAATTCCGCATAAGCCGCTGAAAGCACCTGTAATGTGAAGCTAGATAGCGAAAAAACGTGCGAAAATCAAGGTAAGGAAGGAGGTGTCAGGCGTGTAGCTCCACACTCATGCAACGGGTTGTGCAAGAGGAAGCGTGACGATGAACGTGCTTCCCTTTTTCTCGCGGCTGTTGACGCGGACAGTGCCATGGTGGGCTTCGGCAATCCACTTGGCGATGGCAAGACCGAGGCCGCTTCCGCTTCCGTCGGTCTTCACGCGGTAGAACCGATCGAATATTTTTGAGAGATCCTTCTTGGGAATCCCGATGCCTGTATCCTGAATGCTCACTTCCGCGTTCGCTTCGATGCGCCGGAGAGAAAGCGTGACCGTGCTTTGGGGCTCAGAGTACTTGACCGCGTTGTCGATGAGGTTCAGAAACAGCTGATGCAGGCGCGTCGCGTCGCCGCGCACGCTGACCGGTTCCATTGCCCCGAATTGCACTTTGATTTTTCTGCGCGACGCCAGTACGCGCGCATCTTCTGCGAGACCTTCAAGCATTTCGTCGAGCGCAACATTGTCGAACTGAAAAGCCAGTCTTCCGGACTCAGATTTGATCAGTATCATCAGGCTCTCGACGATGGAGGAGAGGCGGATCAGCTCGTCGTGCACGCTCGTCAGGAGTTCACGGGTTGGCACGGGAAGGCGTTTTCGGCGGAGTGCGACCTCGATCTCGCCCCTCATGATGGTCAAAGGAGTGCGAAGTTCATGAGAAGCGTCGGCGGAGAACCGCTGTATCTGCATGAACGATTCCTGCAGCCGCCCGATCATATCATTGAAGGTCGCGGTCAATCGTCCGAGCTCGTCGTCCACAGCATGGGCAGGGAGCCGTTGAGCGAGGTTCTGCGCGCTGATCTTTTGGGCGGTCCTGGTGATGGCATCCACCGGCCTCAGCGAGGTGTGCGCGAGAAACCAGCCGCCCACAAGCGAAATGAGAATGGCAATCGGAGCCAGTATGCGAATAATGAGAAAGATGTTGTCCAGGGCTTCGTTCAATTCCTCGAGCGGATAGGCCACGAAGATCTTGACGTAGTCATTCTGCGTGCTGGCGAGGCGGAGCTCGCGTCCTTCTTCGTTGCGGATGGTGACGATGTTGACCCAGCCGTACGGGATCTCGCCATACTTCAAGGTTTGTTTTCCGAGGCTGGGAGAGCGGTACAGGAGGTCGCCGTTGCGGTCGAGGATCTGGATGTATTGCCGGCGGGGGCTCAGGATGGTGTGCTGGTAGATCTGGTTCCAGATCTGATCGGTTTCCGCCGAGTCGACGGCGAGGGCCTCCGAGTCCGTAGGCGCGGTCGCCGAGCGTTTCAACTGTTGCAGCTCGAGGAGCGCGGAGCGCTTCAGGCGGATTTTCTTCGCCTTCGGCTCGATGAACTCTTTGACCCATTTTACTTCGCTGTGAAGCGATCGGTCGAGGCTTTCTGAGAGAGTGGACCGCGTGAAGAAGTACGATATGCCGCCGAATCCGACGATCGTTGCAGCCAGGAGAGCCGTATACCAGAGCGTCAGCTTGCCCCGGATGGAGTGGAACAGCTTCATTTCGCGGGACCCTTGCGAAGATCTTTTTCAGAGATGTAGTATCCCTTGCCCCGTTCGGTGTGGAGCAGTTTCGGTTCGTGTTCCCGGTCGATTTTCTTTCTCAGGTGATTGATGTACACGTCGATGATATTCGTTCCGGGGTCGAAGTTGAATCCCCAGATCTCCTTGGCGAGCTGCTGGCGAGTGATGAGTTTGTTCTGGTTGCGCATCAGGTATTCGAGCAGCGAGTATTCCCGGGCGGTGAGCTCGATGATGACACCGGAGCGGGTTGCCCTCCGTGTCAGTGTATCGAGCTGCAGGTCGGCAAGACGAAACGTCGTATGGCTGTTGCGCTGGCGTCGCAGAAGGGAACGTATTCGGGCGAGAAGCTCATTGAAGGCGAACGGTTTCGTCAGGTAGTCGTCTGCGCCGTGGTCGAGTCCCTGGACGATGTCTTCGGTGGTGCTGCGCGCGGTCAACATGAGCACCGGTGTGCGCATGCCTTCGTTGCGGAGTGTCCGGAGCACATCGAAGCCGTTCTTCTTCGGGAGAAGAACGTCGAGCAAGATCAGATCGAACTCAGCGGAACGTGCTTTCTTTTCCCCGGCCTTGCCGTCGGCTGCGATTTCGACTTCGTATCCTTCAGCGGTCAGTCCTTCCTTGATGAAGCGAGCGACCTTTGCCTCATCCTCGACAAGGAGTATGTGCATGGGAGATCGGATGTCTGGTGGCTACGCGTTGTGGAAGGGAATTTGAACAGCGCAATACTCGATTGGGAAACCGGACACAAGGTAGTTGATATTCCGAATAGTTCCAAATCGCGGAAGTGCGTCCCCCTCCCGTCGACAAGCAAGTCGAAGCATAGATCTACGTTTGAAACTCGGGCTTTTTTCCGTATATTTTTGCGCCGTAGTATCGCGTCTCTGAAGACAAAAACACGTGAGTCCGGGCACAGGAAAAAGAATCTTCCAGGTCTTCCCTTCGAACAATCCGGGCCCTCCGCCGGGGGATCAATCCCATGACAAAACTTGTCGGCATGTTCTTTTCCGCAATCCTCCTTGCTGGATGCGTCCAGACCATGGCAATTCGTACGATGGGGGAGATTATGGACTACGGATTGGAAACGTTCAATGAGGAAGGTGACCTTCAGCTTGCCGGCGAGGCACTCGGGTCGAACCTGAAACTGGTCGAAGCGCTGATCAAAGGGGACCCGGAGAACGAGAAACTCCTGCTGATGGCGGCTCAGGGATTCAACGCCTATGCTCTTGCGTTCGCCGAAGACGACAGTGTCGAGCGTGCGCGTGTTTTCTACGTGCGCGGCAGAGATTACGCGATGAGCGTGTTGATGCGCAACAAGCGCATCAAGGAAGCCCTCGGCAAGGACCTCCCGTCGCTTCAGGTTGCGCTCAAAACGCTTTCAAAGGACGATGTCCCCGCGGTTTTCTGGGCAGCATTCGGCTGGGGGAGTTACATCAACATTACTCGCTCGGATATCGGCGCGATGGCCGATCTCCCGAAAGTCCTTGCGATGATGGAGTTCGTCCGCGACACCGATCCGCAGTTTTACTACGGCGGGCCGTATCTTATCCTCGGAAGCATCGAAGGGAGTCTTCCAAGGGTGCTGGGCGGCAAGCCTGAAAAGGCGAAGGAGTATTTTGAACGCGCGCTTGCTGTCAACGGCGGAAAATTTCTCCTGACGTATGTGTACTATGCAAAAACTTACGCGGTACAGGAGCAGGATCAGGAGTTGTTCCAATCCCTTCTCGCGAAGGTTGACGAAGCGCCGCTTGATATCCTTCCGGCAGCCCGGCTGTCGAATGCCGTTGCAAAGAAGAAAGCGAAACTTCTGCGCAGCCGCATGAATGACCTGTTCTGACGCACAGATTTCCATAACCAAGGAGTACCAGTGAAAAGGATTTTCACCATCATCTCGCTTCTTCTTTCCGGCATCCTCACCGTTGCCGCTCAGGAATACACGATCAAGTTCGCGACGATCGCTCCGGAGGGGACGACGTGGATGAACGTTATGAAAGAATACGACGCCGCGATCCGCAAAGAGAGCGGCGGCAGATTGGGTTTCAAAATCTACGCCGGCGGCGTTCAGGGCGATGAAAAGAGCATTCTGCGCAAGATACGCGTCGGGCAACTCCACAGCGGGGGTTTCACCGGGGTCGGCCTTGGGGAAATAGCTCCGAAAGTCCGCATTCTCGACTCTCCTTTCCTCGTCCGAAACGAAGAAGAGGTTGATATGCTCTACAGGGATTTCGGAAAAGAGTTCGAGAAATCTCTGGAGGACGGGGGATACGTGCTGTTGGGTTGGGCCGAGGTGGGATTCGTACACGTGTTCACGTCTACGCCCATCAAGAAAAGCGATGATCTGCGCGGTATCAAGATGTGGACGTGGGAGGGCGATCCGATTGCGGAAACCGCATTCCGGACGCTCGGCATCAATCCCATCCCCCTGTCGGTCATTGACGTGATGACTTCGCTCCAGACAGGATTGATCGATGCGTTCTACACGACGCCGTACGCGGCCATTGCGCTACAGTGGTATGCGCGTGTAAAATACATGGTTGACGTTCCGCTGGCGGATGCGGCCGGGGCGGTTCTGATCTCGAAGAAGTTCTACGACCCGATGCCGAAAGATCTTCAGGATATTCTGGTCCGAAACGGCCGTCTCTACATTTCAAAATTGACCCAGCTGAGCCGGAAAGAGAATGCCGAAGCGATCAAAGAATTGAATAAACGCGGCATCGTCACACTGGCGGCAAACGAAAAAGACCTTCTCGAGTATGTCGAGGCTGGCATCCGCTCGCGGCGGGCGCTCGCGGGAAAACTCTACACGGAAGAGTTTCTCAACAGAATCGAGAAATCGATCGCTGATTTCCGAAAGGCACGCCGCGGATCCAAATGAACCTTCTCAAGTCCATCGACAAGGCTTTGACGCGGGCGGAAGAGATCGTCTTGATTACTCTTCTCACCGTGATGGTGGTAATGTCCTTTCTCCAGGTTGTCCTGAGAAACGTCTTTTCCTCCGGGATTCTCTGGGCTGATATCCTCCTGCGGCATATTCTTCTGTGGCTCGGCTTTCTCGGTGCAGCGATCGCCACGAGCGAAAACCGCCATATCAATATCGATTCCGTCCGCCGTTTCCTTTCTCCGCGGATCCGACTGGCTACGGAAGTCATGACCAACCTGTTCGCGGCCGCGATCTGTATCCTCCTGGCCAGCGCGGCCTGGGAGTTTGTCCAGGGAGAAATCGCCGACCGCAGAACGGTGCTTGAAGGCATTCCATCCTGGTACTTCCAGAGCATCATCCCGGTCGGATTCGGGCTCCTCGCCATTCACTTCATCATTCGTGCAATCCTTCGAAGCCGCGGTCAGGCACCGGAAGGAGGACACGTATGAACGTCTGGTTGTTCGTCGCCATCATCCTCCTGCTCGCCTTCTCAGGAGCTCCGCTCTTTACGATCATTGCGGCGATCGGCCTCTACGCTTTCGCGTCCGCGGATATCAGTACTTCCGCGCTGATCATTGACTTGTACAAGATTGCCGACACACCGACGTTGATCGCCATTCCGCTTTTCACTTTTGCGGGATACCTTCTTGCGGAGAGCAAATCGCCGAAACGCATGGTGGATCTTGCACAGGCGCTCTTCGGCTGGATGCCGTCCGGACTTGCGGTTGTCGCGCTGCTGACGTGCGCACTTTTTACGGCATTCACCGGCGCATCGGGTGTCACGATTGTTGCACTGGGAGGGCTGCTCTATCCGATTCTTCTCAAGGAGGGCTATCCGGAACAGTTTTCGCTGGGACTCGTGACTGCCTCGGGCAGCATCGGCCTGTTGTTCCCGCCCAGCTTGGCGATCATCCTGTATGGATTTGTTGCCAAGGTGAGTATCGATCAGCTTTTCGTGGCGGGTTTGATTCCGGGTTTGATTCTGATCGCCTTTCTCTCGGCCTACAGTCTCCGGGTAGGCGTGAAGTCGAAGGTGCCGAAGACGCCGTTCTCCTGGAAAAATCTCGGGTTGGCATTGAAAGCGGCTGTATGGGAGCTTCCGCTTCCCTTTGTCGTTATCGGAGGCATCTACGGCGGGGCCTTTACGGCCACCGAAGCGGCAGCCATCCCGGCGTTCTATGCACTCGTTGTAGAGGTGTTCATCTACAAGGATCTTCACCTTTTCCGCGATGTTCCGCGTGTCATGAAGCGCAGCATGGTGCTTGTCGGAGCCATCCTGATGATCCTCGGAGCTGCGCTGGGGCTGATGAATTATCTCATCGACGAACAGGTACCGCAGAAGCTGTTTGAGATCATCCAGGCGAAGATTTCGAGCAAGGTGATGTTCCTGCTGATTCTCAACGGATTTCTGATCATCATGGGGATGATGATGGAGATCTTCTCCGCCATTGTCACCGTCCCGCTCATTCTTCCGATTGCGCAGAAGTTTAATATTGATCCTGTCCATCTCGGCATCATCTTCCTGACGAACCTCGAGCTTGGATACCTTATGCCGCCGATGGGCCTCAATCTCTTTCTCTCCAGCCTGCGGTTCGAGAAATCGATTCTTCACCTTTCGAAAGCGGTCATACCATTCATTCTTCTCGAGGCCATCGCGTTGCTTGTCATCACGTACGTCCCGGAGCTCAGCCTGTGGCTGGTGCGGTTCCTGGGAACTCAATAATTGCCGATGCTGTTCTAGTTGTTTCACAACGCAGTGCGAACGTTTACCTGAAAGGAAGCGACAGCCATGTTTACAAAAAAGGTTCAAGACGCAATTAATCAGCAAATCAACGCAGAGCTCTTTTCTTCCTATCTGTATCTCTCCATGGGAGCCCATTTTGAGACGGTCAACCTGCCCGGGTTTGCCAACTGGATGAAGCTTCAGAGTCAGGAAGAGTATGAACACGGGATGAAGTTCTTTCACTACATCAACGGGCGGTCCGGGAAAGTCGTGCTCGAAGCCATCGCAAAACCCCCGGCGGACTTCAAGACGCCGCTCGATGTGATGAAAAAGGTGCTGGAGCATGAGAAGAAGGTAACTGCACTGATCGAAGGTCTTTACGAGCTTGCCCTCAAGGAAAAGGACTACCCGACGCAGGTGATGTTGCAGTGGTTCATCAAGGAGCAGGTGGAAGAGGAGAAGAGCGCGTCGGATATCATCGAGTTGCTGAAGAGCATCGGTGATTCACCGGCCGGCCTGGCCATGCTCGATTCCAAACTTGGAGCGCGATCCAGAGGCTGATTCACAAACAGCTTTGCTTAAAAAACCAAAAGCCCGATCGAAAGGTCGGGCTTTTTTTCTGTACGCGTGGAGGATGTTGAATTGCCAAAAAAGACCGCCACAAAGGCGCCCCGCCCCCGCCAGACCATAGTCTGTCCTTATTGGCGAGCTGGCGACCGCCGTCAGGCGGGCGGGGAAGTCACAAAGTCTTTTTTGGGGAGTGGTCGTCTATTTTCAGACCCCACTCTTCTAAATTCAGATCCTTCGAGTCTTAGTGACTTTGTGGCCAAGAAATAGTTCTTTCCGCATTCTGTTACTCAAAGAA
>Ga0154319_1112_pt1 | contig 11651 bp, 10 predicted proteins | sample RifGroA2_FD_117659 | JGI IMG/M metagenome (GOLD analysis project Ga0154319, IMG submission 117659) | Ignavibacteria bacterium GWA2_54_16 | reverse complement strand
GTCGGGCTCATAACCCGAAGGTTGCAGGTTCAAGTCCTGCCCCCGCTACTAAAAACAACCCGCCCGGCTGTACGGCCGGGCGGGTTGTTTTTCACGGATCAGGCAGAATTGAACACAAGTTGAGTCCCGTCGGCTCGCCGACGGGACGAAATCCCGAGCGAGTCCACGAAACCATATAGAAACGAGCGAGGGATCCACCATCAGACCCTCCCTTGTCTTGCTTGAGTAGGTCGAAGGATCCTGCCTGCCCCGATGCCTTCTAACAGACACTCTTCCTGTTCAAGAGTATTCACGGACTTCGGGATGCATCCCGAGTCTGCCAAAGGAGATCAAATGAAGGAACTTACCACAACGAAGGCAACCTACAGGGAGATCGCCATCACCGTTTCTTCCGACCGGTTTGGCGGCAACAGAGTGTATTGCTGCGCGAGTAGTTTGGTCGGACCGCGGCAGGAAGATAAATGGTTCCCCACACAGGGAGAGGCCATTGCCAACGAACGGCACGACATCGACACGAAGCTGGGGATACCTCCGTCGACAGAAGTGCGTCGCTATAGCCGGGGAAGAATGTGAGGGGGGTGCCTTCCTCAAGGTCGCTTTTTCGAATCCCCACAAGAGATGGTGGGGATTTTTTGTTTCTAGTGCCGCTTCCACTAAGTCGTATTGTGTTTTCGAAAACGTGAGTGAGGTGGAAGCCGGCACTACTGCCTCATTGCGTAGGCGTGTGTAGCAAAACACAAGATTTCTTTTTAGAAGTGGCACTAGCCAATGCTTCTCTCTCGGATCTGACCCCGCGGCAAGCTCTAAAGAAGACTCCCGGTTGGCGAAAGCTGAGTAGGATATTCTGTTTTTGCCTTTGTAGACCAATTGCATGCCGTTTCTTTTCGTCCTCTGAAGCATGATTCCTGGTTGATCGGCTTCACTCTCCAGGATAGGATTGTCGTACTTTCCGGACGTTGACGAAGTCCATTTCTTTTCTCCAACCGGAGCGTCGGGACGGACCGAAATAACGTCCTGTTTCAAAGTGATATCAAACAAAGGGGCGACGCCGGGATAGCGTCGCCCCTTGCGTTTTTGAACCCTTCTATACTATCGAGCATCAAATGTGGGAAGAAACTTCACTATCATAAAGGGCCGATCAATGAAAACTCTGTTTACAGTATCGTCATTCATCGGCCTGGCTCGCTCTGCGTGGTTGATCGTCCTGGTGGCAACCTCTCTGGCCGCACAAGAAAAAAACGGAATTATCTCCGGCGAAGTTCGCGATGCAGTGACGAAACAGGCTCTCCCCGGCGCAAATGTGGTGGTGGTCGGCGTCCGACGTGGTGCAGCGACAGACGAAAAGGGGTACTTCGTTATCAAGGGCATTCCCCTGGGGACCTACCAATTGAAGGTGTCATACATCGGCTACCAGGCAACGGCACAAGAAGATGTCCCCGTAGTCCAGGCTCGCAACACGACGGTGCATATTGAACTTACGCCGACTCAGATTGAACTGGAAGGAGCGACGGTGACGGGTGGTTACTTTCGGAAATCGACCGAGCACGCGGTCAGCTACCGTACACTTTCACCTCAGGAGATTCGACGGTCTCCAGGCTCGGCGGAAGATATCTTCCGTGTGATGCAATCGCTGCCCGGCGTTGCAAGCGCAGGCGGTAAGAGCGCTCAGTTGATTGTGCGTGGTGGAAGCCCGGAAGAAAATCTCACTCTCCTTGATAATATCGAAATCCATAACCCGATCCATTTCGCCCGGACGGGCGAATCCATGGGGATCATCAGCATCGTAAATCCGTCATTACTGAAAGACGTGAACTTTTTGACGGGCGGTTTCCCGGCGAAGTACGGGGACAAAATGTCGTCCGTGTTCGATATGACAATGGTCGACGGCAACAAAGAAGTGCACAACACAGACATCAACGCAAATGTAGCAGGTTTGGGGGCGATGGTCGATGGTCCGGTATTGAATAATGGCACAATGGTGTTTTCTGCCCGCCGTGGATTTTTCGACTTGCTTACGTCTCTGCTTGGTCGTCCCGCTTCCCCAAGCTATTATGATGCAGTTGGAAAACTCACGTACGACATAGACGCAAAAAACCGATTGAGTTTTGTCGGGTTTTACTATCTTGACCAGATAAAGCGCGAAGGCGCCGTCGGTATGAAAAGTTCAAGCGATGCCGGCAAGTACAATTATTTGACACGCGATGACTATGGGACTGCAGTCGGTGTCAACTGGCGCTATCTGGTATCTCCGAACGCGTACAGCCTGACTACTCTTTCCTATTCTGATAACGGCTGGAACACGCTTCGGGGCACTGAAGCAGAAAGAGGCTTGCTCGGAGAAAACATTCTTGAGAAGAGCTATACCTTAAAGAGCGAAATCACGTATCAGATCAATCCTCGTTTTGATATCAAGGGGGGTGCTCAGATTCGGTACATAGAGTCGAAGCAGGTAAGCTGGAAACCCGCTGACACGACGCGGAGCGGGCAATTTATTCCGGCGTCGTCAATATCTTATCTTCCCGAAGTCAGCACCAAGCCATCGGTATTTTTGCAAAGCACATGGAAACCATGGGCTCGGTTGTCACTCTCTGCAGGCGTGCGATACGACTACTTTTCATTCACGAGAGAGGCTACCCTTAGTCCGCGTCTCTCGGCGTCGTATCAACTGACAGATCGAACAGCGTTCAATATGGCATTTGGGAAGTTTTATCAAACACCGGCGTCGTATCAAATCGCTCTCGACCCAATCAATCAGCAGCTTCGCAGCAGCCGCGCGACGCACTATATCCTTGGCGTAGAACACCTGTTGCGCGATGATCTCCGGGGTACGCTCGAAGTATATTACAAAGATCTATCGAATGTTATTGTCGGCAGCGATACAAACAGCATTCTCTACAATACCGGAAGTGGTTTCGCACGAGGGATTGAATTCTCGCTCCAGAAGAAATTTACAGATGGATTCGTCGGCACGGCTTCATACACGTATTCGGAATCGAAGCGACGCGATGCAGAGGGAAGGGCCGAATATGTGTTCGAGTTCGACAGGCCACATATCCTGAACCTGATTGCCGGGTTGGAACTTGGGGACAATTGGCAGCTAGGAGCTAAATTTCAATACGCTTCCGGAAACCCTTATACGCCGGCTGTGGGTGTGGCGCAGAAGAACAACACGTACTACGTGGTTGACGGCGATTACAACTCAGCCCGATTTCCCGCCTACCATAAACTCGATGTCCGAATCGACAAAAAGTTTGTGTTTGGTTCGTGGACCTTAACTGCATACCTTGATCTTTGGAACGTGTATAACCGGCAAAACGTCCTCGATTATTCTTACAAGATAGACTCCAACGGGATCATCACAGAAACACCAAGATATGATTTTGGCATACTGCCGATCGTTGGATTGTCGGCACAATTTTGAGGGTGCGCTGCATCTAACGAAGAGAGTATGCATTTATTGAAAACGAGGAGACAATGAGTTTAATCGAATTAGATAGCGTCACAAAGGTGTACCGGACCGGCGAAGTATCAGTGAAAGCGCTGAAGGGGATTTCGCTTCACCTCGACAAACAGTCGTTTGTGTCGTTCATCGGTCCTTCAGGTAGCGGGAAATCTACTCTGCTGAATCTCATCGGCGTTCTTGACAAACCGACGCAAGGCACGATCCGCGTCGACGGCACGGACGTGAACACGTTGGACAGAGCTGCCGCCGCGGCATTTCGTGGAAAGACTATCGGTTTCGTCTTCCAGAATTTCAATCTCATTCCCGTCTTGACGGTGTATGAGAACGTTGAGTACCCGCTTCTCATGCTCGACCGGCTTCCGTCGAAGGAGCGTCGCGACCGCGTGATGACATTGTTGGAAAAGGTTGGCATGGCTGACCAAATGGATAAATACCCGAACCACATTTCCGGCGGGCAGAAACAACGCGTCGCTGTTGCCCGCGCATTGGTGACGAATCCTCAGATCGTCCTCGCGGATGAGCCGACTGCCAATCTTGACCATGCGACTGCGTTCAAGGTCATCACCATCATGCACGAGATGACAAACGAATTTGGAACGACCTTCATTTTTTCAACGCACGACCCCAAGATTGTCGGAGAAGCAGAAATCATACACACGCTGGAAGACGGTACGATCGTCGGCACGGAACGGAGAAAGGCAAACAAGCAATGAGAAACGTAATCGTGATTGCACTCCGCAATTTGTTTCGGAATAAACGACGGACGCTTCTTACTTCATCACTCATAGCGTTTGGCGTAGTCCTCGTGGTGGTATTTGGGGGATTGGCAATATCCTTCAAGTCACAAATGGTGGGCGTGCTGACGAACACGGCGATGGGCGATCTGCAAATCCACAGGAAGGGATATGTCGAATCTATTGATAACCTGCCGCTGAACCTGACTCTCTCAGGAGCAGAGCTGGCAACCATCGAAACTATGTTGAAAGCCACGCCGGAAGTCGCAGCGTACAGTCCGCGGATTAAGTTTGGCGCGATGATCAGTAATTACGCGCAAACATCCAACATCCGATTGAGCGCCGTGTACCCGGAGATGGAGAATCGGACGGTTTCGGATTTTGTGAAGCGCATCAAAGGAGATGTTCCCGATCCCGACAAATTTCTTAAGCCGGGAGAAATATTGGTACCCGAGAACCTCATGAAGGGTCTTTCGCTGAAGACGGGAGATGAAATTGTTCTGGTTGCAACGAATAAAGAAGGCTCGGTCAACGCCGTAACGGTGCGCATTGCCGCGGTGACGGAGAATGTCTTCGGTCCGTCCGGCAAGGATGGCTATATCCACATCCAGGATGCGCAGACACTTCTGCGGATGGATCAGCCGGAGATAGTGGAAATTGCGATTCACTTGCAGCAATTTGATAAATTGAACTCGGTGTCTTCACAACTGAAGAAACAATTCGCCGAGCCGCAAGTGCCATTCGAGGTGCATACGTGGGAACAACTTTCGCCGTTTGCCAGCATCGCACGCATCGTTGATCTTCTGATCTTGGTTGTGAAATTCATTTTGATTTCCATCGTGCTCGTCAGCATCCTCAACATTATGACGATGTCGGTGTACGAGCGGATCAGCGAAATCGGAACCATCGCGGCAATCGGAACGCCGCCCCGCCGGATTCTTTCCCTCTTTCTGGTCGAAGGATTTGCAATGGGAGCGCTGAGCACGGTTGCAGGCATCGTCATTGGACTCGGTATTCTCTGGGTGATGAACCTCACCAAGATTGACTTCACGTTCGGTCAAATGAATGTGTCGCTCGCGCCGAGCATTCCGGCAGGAGAAATTGTCTGGGTGGCAGTCATCGTCATGCTCGTGTCGCTCTTTGCCGGATTCCAGCCGGCGTATAAGGCCTCGAAGATGGAGCCTGTGGACGCCTTGGGGCACGTGTAGAGCAAATCGTGCAACGGTTTGCAAGCTTACATCATCGTTCATAAAAGGACAAAACAATGAAAGCCGATTGGAATTCTGAGTGAAGTGCTTCTTGGAGTGCCGCCGTTTCCGGTCGCCATCGGCGGGGTTGCCATGGTGTTGTCCGTAGGATGGTTCGGCATCGCTGTACTGAAGAATAGAAACTGAAACCACAGCTATCCCTGGCGGCTGAGAAATGACATCTGAAGGAATTGTAGGGCTGCTTGCTCGATACGAAAGGTGAGAGAGGCATGAGAATCCTATCAATGTTTATCGTGACGGTACTGGTCACTCTTATTGTTGTGGCACAGGACGCCAATAGACTCCTAAGGGAAGTTGACGACAACCTTATGCCCGAATCATACGAGGCGAACCGCAAACTCATCAATGAAGAACCCAATGGCTCAAAGAAGGAGTTCACCTTCTACACTGTGAAGAAAGGAAAAGACAAGATTGCGATGCTCTACCTCCTGCCGGCGAGTGAGAAGGGGCGTGCAACGTTGCGGCGTGGAGAGAACATGTGGCTCTATGTGCCGAGCGCGAACAGGCCAATCAGGATTACGAGTTTGCAGTCTGTCGTCGGCGGCGTTTTCAATAATGCGGATATCATGCAGTTGGAGTATTCGACGGAGTACGACGCCACATACTCCGAAGGAACAGACAAAGAGTATCTCCTCGACTTGAAAGCGAAGAACAAAACCGTCGCGTACGACAAGCTGAAGATGTGGATTATGAAAGACAAAAAGATACTCCGCAAAGTTGAGGCGTACTCCGCCAGCGGCATGCTCATCAAGACGCTGGAGTTCAAGGATGACAAAGATTTCGGCGGCGGATTGATGCGGCCTTCCGTAATCGAAACATACAGCCCGTTGTACAAAGGGTATCGTTCGCTGATGATTTATCAAACCATCAAGAAGCGGCAATTCCCCGACGAGGTGTTTACGCTTTCGTACATGAACCGGCTTGGAGCATTGCGGTGAACATCCTCCGCAACTCCCACAACCTGCTTCACGCGAAACACCTCTTGCTCGTTGGATTACTGCCGGTGTTCCATCTCTTCGGCAGTCCCGGCTCGTCGGCGACAGAAGAACGCAAACCTGAATCGCGCAGACCCGTCCTCGCCTTTGTCAGCGACACGCAAGAACCGTTGTGGATTGAAACGCTTGTGTTACAGCGCGACCGGAATGAAGAAGCAACCGCAGCCATTTTCTCGGCGCTTGTGCATGAGCAGGGCGTTGCGGCCCTCTTTCATCTTGGTGATGTAACCGCCATGGGATCTTGCACAACGGGGTGGGAGCGCATTGATGCGTATTTGTCTCGAATTGAAGATGCAGGGATTCCGGTGTTTCCTGTGCCGGGAAATCACGACTATTACATTTTCCCTCGACAAGGCAAACGAGTGTTTTTGAAACGGTTTCCTCGTCGCGAGCCGTCGTGGTATGTTACAAGAACGGGAGCCATTGCGGTTGTGTTGCTGAACTCGAACTTCTTCCGTCTTTCAAATCATGAGCGTGCGGAGCAACAACGTTGGTTTGAAACCGAGGTGTCGGCTCTCGATCGTGATTCAACGGTAAAATCTGTCGTTGTGGGCACTCATCATCCTCCGTACACGAACAGCACCATTGTCGATCCGTCGACGGAAGTGCAAGACGCGTTCGTGCCGGTCTTCCTTCGGTGTTCCAAGTGCAAAGTGTTTCTCGGTGGGCACGCTCATGCCTTCGAGCACTTCCATGAGCATGGAAAGGATTTTCTGGTGATTGGTGGTGGAGGCGGGTTGCTCCATCCGCTCTTGAGGACCGAGCAGGCGCGTTGGAAGGATTTGTTCCCCGCGAACACAGAGCGGCGGATGTTTCATTATCTCCTGTGTGAGCAACGGGGAGAATTTCTCCACCTGGCGGTAAAAATGCTCAACCCGGATTACCGGTCTTTCGACACGGTGTACGAGATTGCCATTGCAGGAAATTGGTGATGCCTCCGACGGAGCGCAATCATGGCCGTGGGATATTGCTCCATCGCTCGTTTGGAATTCTTTTGCTGGCAACTCTTCTTACGCTCCCTCTGCTCGCCGAGCCGCAAGACTCATCTCAAACGTTTGTCCTCTTCCCAAGACCTTTGCCCTCTGGAACGTTCAACTCATCGCTCGGCATTTCGATGACAATCATTCCGCGTGCAATTGTCCAAGAAGGTGTTCTGCCGTTACCGATGGTTGATGTGCGTATGCGGTACGGATTGACCGACCATCTCTTTCTCTCTGGGCAGGCGAATCTCGTCTATGTGACGAACCAGGTGTCGCTCGGTCTCGGGTGGTCCCACTCGTTTGGACGATTATCATTTGCTCTTGAGGACAAGGTTGGGTATTGGCTCGGCTTCGCCGGTTTTGAAGGATTTGACGCTACAGCGATGGGGCTCACGCACTATCCTTCCGTAACCGTTGGTGTCGCCGCCGACAATTTGTATCTTAGCTTCCGGACGGAAGCGCTGTTCACAATTTCGCAACATACGTATTTTGGAACAGCTTCCGTCGGGCGCATCAATCCAAAGCTTGCCGGCTTCGCATTCACACTTGCAGCTGAGCAGGCGCTGTGGAAGGACAACTACTTCATGTTCGGCACACGTATCCAGTACGCCCTGCCCATGTATCAAACATGGCTTGCGTTTTCTGCCTTCGACCGCTGGTTAGTTTTTCCGGAAGTGTTCATCGGGTATGAACTATGAATAAAGTCCTTCAGGGAGCGGTTCTCCTCGCTTTCGTGTTTGTTTCATGTTCGGGAGATTTTACTGTATCAGTCCCGGAATTCGAAGGCGGCGGTGCGATTACGAAAAGTCTTCGGCTCGATGACAGTGTGAAGGCAAAACTTAACGGTGTCTACAGCGTCGAAAGCGGCTTTGACATTTTCGGACGAACTGTTGTCGGGAAATGGAACGGAAATACGTTCTCCATCTTTACAGGTAAGAACTCCGCGTATTTCGTTTTGCAGGGAGGGCGAGTCGATTCCTCAATTGTGCTGGAAGGTTACTGGCGTTACGCACGAGCTGTCAACACCGGACTGACGCGGTTCATGCTCGATGCACAAGAAGGTGGGAGAGAGGTGCTCCAGGGAACGACAGCACCCATCGTGCTTCGTGGAACATTTGGCGAAGGCACCTCAACGCCGGGCAGTGCGCTCGTGTTACGGTATCTTCGTCCGCTCCCTCAACCTGCTCGTCCCTTCTGGACTATTGCTCATCGCGGCGGTGGGAGGAATTCTGACGCCCTTCCTGAATCAGAAAATAGTCTAGGTCTTCTTCAGATTGTTGAACACTTCGGCGCAAATGCCGTTGAGCTTGATGTGCGGCTCACGAGCGATGGCGTCCCCATTATTTTCCACGACGAGAATTTGAGTCCCCGTCTTATCACGGGAGAATTCGCCATTGGACCCATTGCGAATTACTCGTATGCCCATCTCCGGACACTCTGCATGCTGAAGAACGGCGAGCCGATTCCCAAACTTACGGAAGCCCTCGAAACAGTCGTCACCAAAACCGGGCTGTCATTAGTCTGGATGGATACAAAAGTGCCCGAAGCGATCCCCGCAATGATTGCATTACAACGTGAGTATAGTCAACGCGCCGCGACGCTCGGGCGATCGGTGGAATTTCTTATTGGTCTTCCGACAGAGGAAGCCATGGCTGCGTTCCTAGCTCATCCTTTGCATCCATCGGCGCGCGCCTTATGCGAGTTTGACGTTGCCGACGTGCGACGGACGAACGCTACAGTGTGGGGGCCTTCATGGGCACGCGGTCCGATGACGGAGGATGTCATCACTATGCATAACGAGGGACGCAGGGTGTTCTTTTGGACGTTGGACGAGGCTGACTACATTCGTGTCTTCCTGAATGAAGGTGTGCTCGATGGCATTGTTACAGACTACCCTTCGATCGTCGCGTATGAATACTACGTTCGGCAATAGGATTACGGCGGGCTTTGTTGCACTGAGTACCCTCGTGCCCATGCTTGTGGGAGCGCAGTCGCTCCCCGCCGATACGACCGCGCGGTTTCGCGTTGGGGTTGACGTCGGCGGAGGCTACGCGTACAAGCTTCGCTCGACGAACCAGTTGCCCGGCAACTATACGCGCGGAGGGCCTGCTACAACCGTGCGTGTGAAGTGGGGCTCGCATAATGTCATCGGTGCGGGGATCGAAACGGGATGGCTGCCGATTTCGTCCCTTTTATCATCCGGAGCATCGACTTCTTTGGGAGCGACGAACATTGACGCGTCACTCAGCGCCGTCCCTCTCCTGTTCATCGTTGCATTGCAGCGTTCCAACGTTCAGCTTCATGGAGGCTTCGGGTATTATCGCGTGAGTGCCACTGCTACCGTCTTCGAATCTACCATTGAAAGCAGCGAGTGGGATTTTGGATACATGCTCGCGTTAGGCTACGTGTACCCGCTCAATCCCAGCGTTAGGGTGGGCGCAGAAGTGAAATGGAACAACATTTCCGAGGTGCAGATTTCTCTTCTGTCACTTCAAGCACGCGTTCTTGTGAGTTTATGGGAGTGGTAGATCATGAAGAAGCAATATAGGCTTGCATTCAAAACGATACACGTACTGCTGGTGTGCGTGGTGCTGTCCATTCCGGGCATATCGTCTGCACAAGAGGAGGAAGTGACATCTTCCCCGGAGCAAGAAAAAAAGCTCGAATGGAGTGGCAACCTTGATGTGAAGTACGCGCTGTTCCACATGGACGTGCGCTCCCCCTTCTACACGCTTCAGTTTCTCACAAAACGGCCCTCAAGTTCGTACCTGACGCAGTACCGACTTGAGCCATATCTCAATGCAGAATACCGCACCAGCGACCTCAGCTTCATCCTGAAAACTCACGCTACTTACTACAGTGATGCTGATGCCCGGGTTGATCTTTTCGAGGCGTATGGATCGTTCAGCCCTTCGTTCAACACCACCTTGCAGGCCGGCAAGAGGGTCTACAACTGGGGAAAAGGATATGCATTCAATCCCGTCGGCTTCATAAATTCCATTAAGGATCCTGAAAACCCCGAACTTGCTCAGGCCGGCCTCCTCTCTGCAAACGTTGAATACATCAAGAGCTTTCAATCCCAGGCGCTGCAGAGTCTTGCTCTGACCGCTGTTTTCATCCCCTCAACGGCACTTCTCAACAGCCGGTATGGAGAGGCGGCGTCCATGGATCTGGCGTTGAAGACGTACTTGCTGATTTGGGATACGGACATCGATCTGATGACGTATCAGAGCAAAGACAAGCCGAGGCGCTACGGGGTGGACTTTGCACACAACCTTCGGGAGAACGTTGAGATTCACGGAGAATTCAGCTACGCACAAAATGTGCAACGGTACATCATCCGTGACGGCCTTCTCGCCAATGAACAAACAGACGCCTTCTCGTATCTCTTCGGTTTGCGATTCCTGAGCGCATCAAACACCACCCTCATTGCTGAGTACTTCCACAGCGGTGTTGGCCTGGGCAGAGGGGAATACGAGCAGTATTATGCCTTTGTGCTGAATGGTTCAACGAGTTCGAATCCAACGGTTATGCAGCAAACGCTTGGGACAATGCAGACGTATTTCAAGGGCAGTAACACGATGAAGGACTATCTTTATGTAAAACTCATACATCCCGAGCCCTTCGACTGGTTGTATTTCACTCCTTCGATGTATTCAATCTATAATCTCACCGATAAGAGCTTTCTGCTCTCGATGTCATTCAGCTATAAGCCCGTTATGAACGTCGAGTTCATAGTCTGGCCGACGATTCTTGCGGGTGGCACAACCACAGAGTACGGGGGAAAGCAAATGCATGAGAGAGTGGAACTATGGATGAGAGTGTATTTCTGAGCATGATCTGAAGTGGGGAGTTGTGTCGGGCGGAGGAGCGGCTTTCGGGACGGACCGGGAGGACGGAGCACATTTTCTTCGCCAAGGTGTCCAGCCCTATTCCCTCCAAAACTAGTCCAGACTGTGACAATCCTCCGACCTGCACTTCCGAGAGAGGACTGGGTTTCAGCGAAAATGTTCGACCAGCGGGGAAGGAGGGAGCAAGGGTATTCATCGACTTTGGGATGTATCCGGAGTCTGTCAAAGGAGAGGCCAATGCCAACAAACTGCACGACATCGACAGGAAGCTGGGGATAGCTCCCTCGACAGAAGTGCGTCGCTATAGCCGGGGAAGAATGTAAGGGGGGTACCTTCCTCAAGGCCGTTTTTTTCGAATCC
>Ga0154319_1111_pt1 | contig 11795 bp, 7 predicted proteins | sample RifGroA2_FD_117659 | JGI IMG/M metagenome (GOLD analysis project Ga0154319, IMG submission 117659) | Ignavibacteria bacterium GWA2_54_16 | reverse complement strand
TAACAATCCACTAGCAGCCGAGTTTCTTTTTGAAATACTCCAGCGTGCGTTCGAGTCCTTCCGTTCGGTTCACCTTCGGTGTCCATTGAAGCATTTTTTTCGCCGTTGTAATATCGGGCTGTCTCACCTTCGGATCATCCTCGGGCAGTTCCAGATGGACGATCTTGCTCTTGCTTCCTGTCAATGCCACGATCTCTTTGGCCAGGCCGAGCATCGTGATTTCTTCAGGGTTTCCGATGTTCATGGGGACCGGATAGTCCGACATCATAAGTCTGAAGATACCGTCGATAAGGTCAGAAACGTAACAGACACTTCGCGTTTGCCTCCCATCGCCGAAAACCGTGACGTCTTCACCTCTCAGCGCCTGTGACATGAACGCCGGGATTGCCCTTCCGTCTTCGATGCGCATTCTCTCGCCGTACGTATTGAAAATCCGAACGATCCGCGTCTCGAGCTTGTGATACCTGCTGTAAGCCATCGTCATCGCTTCGGCGAACCGCTTTGCCTCGTCATAGACCCCCCGTGGACCGACCGGATTGACGTTCCCCCAGTAGCTCTCCGGCTGGGGATGAACGAGCGGATCGCCATATACTTCCGACGTGGAGGCCAGAAGGAATCGCGCCTTTTTCGCCTTTGCCAGGCCGAGCGCTTTATGTGTGCCGAGCGACCCGACCTTCAGCGTTTGAATCGGAAGTTTGAGATAGTCGATAGGGCTGGCAGGAGATGCAAAATGGAAGATGAAATGGACATCTCCCTCGACGAACAGGTAATTCGTCACGTCGTACTGAATGAACCTGAACTGCGGATTGCCCGCAAGGTGGGCGATGTTCTCCGTGCTTCCGGTGATCAGGTTGTCGATACAGACGACGGAGTGCCCCTCTGCGATGAGCCGGTCGCAGAGATGAGAACCGAGGAATCCGGCGCCGCCGGTGACAACTGATGTAGGCATGTAGTAGCTCTGAGGGAACTAGTTAATGGAAGAGTGGAATTGTGGAATAGTGGGATCGTGGACTATTGGAATTCTGGAATGATGGATTAATGGAAAATTGGAATAATGGAATAACGGGATGTGGGCTTCGCGGTTATTGTGAAGCCAGATAGCCTTCCCATTTCAAGCACCGACGATCAGGGGATAGTCGAAAGAATCCTTTATTACCAGATCGGCGTTGACGAGGGTGTTTCCAGATTGCGCCTCGAGGAGTTTTCGGGCGACGTCACGAGCGATTTCAAGCGTCTCAGACACTGTCCGACCCTGCGCAACCAGACCCTGAACGTCATCCGAGGTGGCGAGATAAACCCCTTCGGGAAGTTTCTGAACATGGATCTTGACGATGCGTTCCATTCCTACGCTCCTTTTGAATCAAAGATAGTTGTTTACCTCACGAAAATCAAAGGCCCTCTCCCGCTCACCCACCTGAGATCAGGATCAACTTCAAGAGATCCTTGAACAGTCCGACATCGAAGACCACTCCGAGAATGGCGAGCACTCCGAGGACTATCCAAAGATAGCCGATGGAAACAGCCTTTCCTCCTTCTGCCTCTCCGTAATCATACCTCACGTTCCGTCGACGTACAGCTCGTACGCCCCCGATCACCAGAGTGGCACCGAAGATCACGATGAATGCATCGAGCATGGTATATCCTCCCAACCCGGGCTTGGGGATTCTTATCGGCAGAATGTCTCACAGCGCTTTCGGGGCACGGATTCATGCCACTATGGCGACACTTCTCCTCAAAAGCAAAACCCGGAACATCCTTCGACCCTTCGGTAGACTCAGCGTCGAATCCTGAGCACCGCCCTGAGCGAGTTTCAAGACTCGACTGAGTTGAGTCGAACGGCGACTTTTCTGCAACAATGGTTCCAAAAAAATCGTATTATAGAACTTGAGATTCGTCCTATGCGTTAAAAATGGAAATCAAACTCACCCTGTAGTATTCTCAAAGGGGCACGTTCATGAAAATTCGCCTGGTACTTGTACCATGCCTTTTCGCCTTGTTGGCCGTTTCGGCAATCGCCCAGAACAACCCGGTGTTCGTCGATACCACCGCCGTGTCGGCCATCAGAGATGAGGCATTGAAACAATCTCAGGTCATGCAGACTCTGAGCTATCTTACCGACGTCTATGGCCCGCGACTGACCTGGTCGCCGGAGTACAAAGAGGCGGCTCAGTGGACAAGCACGAAGCTGAAAGAATGGGGCCTCCAGAACGTTCACTTCGAAAACTGGGCGCCGCTGGGGAAGGGTTGGACATTAAAGAAATTTTCGGCTCAGGCTGTTTCCCCCAAAGCATTCCCTCTCATCGCATATCCAAAAGCGTGGTCGCCAGGCACGAACGGCACGGTGCGCGGCCAGGTCGTCCGGCTGAGCGCCGGATCCGAAACCGAGCTTAACGAGTACAAGGGAAAGCTGAAGGGCGCGATCGTGTTCGCAGACCCCCCGAGGCCGTTGCGCGCTCGCTTCACGGCTGATGCCACACGCCTGACCGACTCCGTCCTTGTGAAGTATGCGAACGCGAGCGCTCCGAGGATGGCGGGGATGCCGGACTCGACACAGATCATGTACTACGTAAAGATGATGCAGTTCGGCGCGCAGAAGCTGGCGTTCTGCCAGAAGGAAGGCGCCGCGGTACTTGTAAGCAATGCGAGCGGCGATGATGGAACGGTCTTCACCGCGGAGGCTTCGTCCGGTCACGCCCCTCAAGGGCTCTCCGACCTTTTCAGCCCAACAACGAGCGCATACGGCGAGAATGCTCCGAAGATCATTCCTCAGATCTCTGTTGCGGCCGAGGATTACAATCGCGTCGTCAGAATGATCGACAAGGGGCAGAAAGTCATGGTAGAGGTTACGCTGGAGGTCGCCATGACGAAGGCCGACTCGGCGTTCAACATTGTGGCAGAGATACCCGGCACAGATCTCAAAGACGAGGTCGTCATGATCGGTGCGCATTTTGACTCGTGGCACACAGGAACGGGTGCTACAGACAACGCGACCGGATCGGCCGTGTGCCTCGAGGCGGTCCGGATCATTCAGAAGCTGGGTCTGATACCCCGCAGGACGATCCGCATCGGATTGTGGGGCGGCGAGGAGCAGGGCCTTCTCGGCTCAAGGGCATATGTCGCAAAGCACTTTGGCGAGCAGGAGGGCGATTTCCTGAGTGCGATGATGGGGCGCGGCGGACCTATCAAGAAGAAGGAAGGATTTGAGAAGTTGTCGGTGTACTTCAACAACGACAACGGCACGGGAAAAGTAAGAGGGGTCTACATGCAAGGAAATGAAGCCACGCGTCCTTACTTTCGCGCCTGGCTGAACGCCTACAACGATCCAACCGCGCAGACGCTGACACTCTCGAATACCAGCGGCACCGACCATCTCTCATTCGACGGCGTCGGACTGCCGGGCTTCCAGTTCATCCAGGATCCGATCGACTATAACACCCGGACTCATCATTCAAACATGGATGTCTACGACCGTGCGCAAGAGGGCGATCTCAAGCAGGCATCAGCAATCATGGCCGCTTTTGCCTACAACGCCGCGATGATGCCTGAGAGGTTCCCGCGCAAGCCAATGCCGGGTGCGAATAACTAGAATCCTACACGAAAGTATCCGACTGAAACAGAAAAGGGGAAGCGCGAGCTTGCCCTTTTTTTGTTTGCCGGCCCTGAGCATCAAAGAGGACAGTCGCACCCTGAGCGGAGCTTCAAAAACTCGGCGAGTGCGGAGTCGAAGGGTGCGCGATGCCGGCCGGCTTTGCACATCGTTCGACCCTTCGGTATACTCAGGGTCGAATCCTGAGCGACTTTTCAGCTCTCTCGAAGAGGAGTCGAAGGGATTCGACTTCGTGCGGACTGAGAATCGTCCGCACTACGCTCACGATGCGGCTCTCGTTGGGTTCCGGGCCTCCAAAACAAAGAGGAGTCGCACCCTGAGCGCCTGCCCGCCGGAGCTCTTTTGCGAAGGCGGGGAGCTTCAAGAACTCGGTGAGTGCGGAGTCGAAGGGTGCGCGGTGCCGGCTGGCACGGAACATCGTTCGACCCTTCCGCTCACGATGCGGCGGAGGTTGGTGAGTTGGCCGGCAAAAAAAAGGCTCGAGATATCGAGCCTTTTTTACTGAGAAGGCGATGATCCCGAAATGTCCTTACTTGAGGAGCACCAGCTTCCTCGTTTGCACGAAGTCTCCCGCGATGAGGCGGTAGAAATAGACGCCCGACGCACACCGGCCTGCATCCCACTTCACTGTGTACTTGCCCGGAGTTCTTTCGTCATCAATCAACGTCGCAATCTCGCGTCCCAGCATATCGTAGACTCTGAGCGTAGCTCGCACTTTTGCGCTCAGACTGAAAGCGATCTCCGTTGCCGGATTGAAAGGGTTGGGATAGTTCTGGTGGAGTGCGAACTCATTCGGGATGAACTTTTCCTCATCACCCACACCATTGGTGATATCCGAAGAGACCGGCGTCGGTCTTGTTATCTCGACATTTCCGACATTGTCTTTCGCGAGAGCGTAGAATGAGTACTGATGCGAGTACATGTCAAGGTTCACCACCATCGAATCGGCCGTTGTGGAGCCAATCGCCTGGTACGCACCGCTGTCTTTCGAGGCGTAGACGGTATAGGACTGCACTCCGGATCCGTTCTGCTCATCAGCCCCCGTCCAACGAAGCACTATTCTTGAGGCGGTCATTCTCGTCGGGATTGAATTCATCGTCGTCCTGGGCGGCGAGAAGTCGAGCGTGTTCACGAACTCATTTGTCGCGATCGGAGCGTTCATATCGAAGACGATGGTCGCGCGGTTCTTGATGCTCGTTCCGGAGGTCAGGTTCGGTTTTGCATTTACGCTAAAGGCAACCCAGCCTTCACCCTGCGGGGGCGTGACGTTTGGAGGAAGCTCTATGCCTTCTATTTCCCAGCGAACGATATTCCCGGTCCTCGTCTTCTTCCACACAAATTGCGCCGAGTCGTGGCTCGTCGCGCCGAATTCAAAGGTCTCGGGATCGAGCTCCGCTCTCAGGGTATCGACGATCGCGATCTTCCACGCGGGAGCCGTCGCTTCCTTCTTGTTCTCGAAGAGAATCCTATAATTCATCTTCCCGGCCGAAGTGATATAGTTATTCGTTCCATGTCCCGTGGGTCCCACCTTCTCGTTCGGATCCCAGGACCGCACAGGATTCGCCTTCTTCTGGCTTCTCGAAGAAACCTCCACATCGGTGGTCTCCTTCACACCAAAGTATCCAACATCGTCCATGATCCAGACCCACAGCTTCGCCCTGAGATTCGGCACGATTCCCTTCACCGCTTTCACAGTTGAGGCTGCAATATCGTACGCGCCGCCCGTTATACTCATCGCCTTGGTGATCAAGATCTTCGACATCTTTTCACCGGTCTTCTTCAGCGGCTCGATGGCGACATTTTCCTTCTTGTTCACCTCCATCAATTCCTGCCAGGTGTTCGGGTAGATCTGCTTGAATTTCTCCAGGTCTTCCGGCGTCGGTTTCAGTTGCTCATTTACTTTGTCGCCTACATACTCAATCCCTTTGCTGACGATCTTCGCGCCGTATTTTGTGACGGTGTACGTGATCACTGCAGCAGCAGTGGTGGTGAGCGGCTCGATCAGCACTTCTGAATCCTTTCCAAGGCTCAGGGCGTCAGCGCCGGCTATCTTGCTCACAGGAGGCGCGTCGGAAGTTACGATCACGTCGAATGAGCGCTCCTCCCGTGGATTCATGCCGGCGACCCAGAATACTGCAGAAGAGTCGTCGCCGTCATACATAATGCTGTCGATCGGCACGACGTCCTTGACGCCATTCAAGCGAGGAAGCGTCGCGCTCTTGATGTGAACGAACTTCTCCGTCATCACAGGCAGCAAGAAGTCAAGTGTGGGGGAGTCAGAGTTGTTGTAGTAGGTAATCGTGTAAGGATTGGGAGCTCCTCCGATCCTGATCTGATTTCTGCCAGAGATCGAAACGATGATCGACGGTCTGACTGATGACGGGTCAGCCGTCGAAGAGACAACGTAATCTCCGAATCCGGGTGCATCGGTCAACGTGATGGAATTTGCCGTCGCATTGCGCGTGGTGTTGGTGGTCGTCGAGAGCTGCCGCCAAGTCACGCCGCTGTCCTGGGACTGATACACCTGCAGAGCTGATTCTGTGTTCGTGCCCAACAGGGCATCATCGTAAGAGAATGTCATCGATGAGAAGGACTGTTTGGGATTCGAGGCGAACGTTCTTACGCGCCAGTAGCACTTGACGGCTCCGGCGAACGTCGCCGGGACTTGGTGGCCGTACGAGAGAATCCGAACGGAGTCGATGGCAGCGTTGGCGAGGACTTTGATGCTGTTCTTGAAGAACGCGTAGTCCGTCGTTCCAGTGAACTTCCGCGTCGTCGTGATCACGCTCCAGTTGTCGAGCGCCGGATCTATTAATCCGTTCGCGGTGATGATTGTTGCGCCATTCGCCAGCAGGCACTTTGAGGTTCCAGCAACCGACAGATTGGGCAGATAGTTGTCACCAACGAACGTTACTTTTTCCCCGGTCGATTGGTAGCTTATCTGGCTCAGTTTGTCGACAACCGTACGGTTGCCGATTCCCGAGAGGAGGATTCGGTTGTTCGCGAACGCTTTTGTCGTCGTAACATTGCCACTCACTTCTACCGCGAATCCGGAGCTTCCCCCATTCCTCACGAGACCGTTGTTCGTGAGATTACCGACGATTTTGAGAAACTTCTCCGGATGCGCATAGCCAGTGGAATTCTGCACTGTGTCGGTCACTGAGACGTTCCCCTGGAGAGTCGCCGCGTTCACCCTCAGGAGGCCCCTGAGGTTGATGGTCCCGCTGTACGTGATGTTGTCAAGAATGGGGGTCCCGTACTGGTCACCGATCATCTTGCCAACGAGATCTTTGGTGTCCATGACGATACCATTGTAGACGGTCGCGCCCGCGCCCTGGAGCGTCAACGTGTAATTCTTCATATCCAGAACGCACTTGCGCAGATCAAACCAGCTCGTGAAACCAAGGTTCGACCCGGCGACGATCATTCCCAGCGAATCGGTTACCTTGAACGCAGATTCGAGGAACTTGTTCGCCCCAAGTGTAACGACCTGGTTGGTCGTGCCACTGAGCTCTGTTCTGTTATGCACCCAGGTACCATTGTTGGTAACGTTTCCCGTGATATTTATCGCCAGACCATAGCTGCCATTGTTACGAATGATTCCGTTGTTTGTAAGATTGCCAACGATCTTGAGCGTCTTCTCAGGGTGACCATAGCCTGATGAATTCTCAAGCGTGTCTGTCACCGTTATGTTTCCGCTGAAGGTCACGAGACTGTTGATGCGAATTCTCCCTTTGACAGTAGGGTTGCCGCCGTAGGACACATTGTCGACAACTGGATTTCCACCGTCGGCAGTGTAGCCCACGATATCTTTTGCGTTGACGACAGAACCATTCGTAATGCTCGCTGGGCTGCCATAAAGTATGGCAGCATAGTTCTTCATATCAAGCGTCGACTTTCCAAGATCGAATCCTGCAGTGAAAGCGATATCTGACCCTGCGGCTACCGCGGGTCGAGCCGTTGTGTCAACCATCATCGCGCACTCGAACTTTTTGCCGCTCCCCGCAGACAATGTTTGGATTCCAGTCCCATTCAGTTCCACCCTGCGAATTGTCCAGGTCCCATTATTGGAAACATTCCCTTTCACTCTCAACACAAAACCGTTCGGGGCTTGATTCCTTATCGTTCCGTTGTTGGTAACGTTGCCGTACACGTTCAAGAATTGATCAGGCCAGGCATATCCCGTACGGTTAAACAGCGAGCCTCCGGAATTGACTGTCAGATTTCGGCAGACATACCCGAACCCCGATCCGGTTGCATAACCGACTGGTCCGGCGATGACGACATCGCTCGTAGCGGACGGAACGACACCTCCGATCCATGTTCCTGTGGCTTCCCAGTTGCCTCCCGCAGTTGTCGAGGTGATCTGCGAGAGAGCATTCTGACTGACGAAAAGCAGGCAAACCGACACACAGGGGAACAAGCGGCGGAACATCGTAGGCATATCAACCTCCTCTGGAAGACATCGCATGGCACTCATTGCGGCTGGCCACAAAGAACGTGAAGACACCACCGGCATGGAAGGCCAGAACAATTCGAGTTAAAATTCAGAATGAGAGTCTGTGGAGAGACACACGGTTGGATGAAACTATACACCTTTTCACTCTCTGTCAAGATTTATTCATCCCTGTTGAAGATCACTCACGCGTCTCAGAACGGGTCATGTGTTGGCGAGCGATCTCGTACTCTACGATTGAGAGTGAAATCATCCGGGGAGTCGCACTGCGGTTTTCTCAAATGACGAAAATCCCCATCAGTGCTACGATCGCGTGTCGAATTGGTTGATAGTAACAAGCAACACTAACGCCAACCAATCCCTTGATAGTATCAACACCATCCATCATATTACTGCCGGCCGCCCGTGGGCCATCAGCAACAGTAATCCCGCACGACTGCACAGCCCATCAATCCAAAGAGTACTTAGTGAAAGCACACGCACGAGTTCTTGCCATCGGTGGTTTCCCTATTTTGCTCCTGCACCTTAGCCTGGCACAGCAAGTGACATGGTATCAGTACGTCTATCCAAAACCTGACTCCCGTTACGTTTCGAAGGAAACGAACATCATCCTGCGGCCAGGAATGGAACTCGATCCATTGTCGGTTTCGGCCTTGCTGATCCGCGTCGAAGGATCGCGAAGCGGCCTTCACCGCGGGACGATGGTTCTCTCCGATGATCGGAGAACTGTGGTTTTCAACCTTCAGGAATCGTTAGCCGAAAATGAACGCGTGAGCGTCGATGTGGCAGCCGGATTACGTGGGATGGACGGAACTGTGCCGTCCGGAGTGTCCTTCCGGTTTGCTACGGCAATCTCTCCTCCGTCCCCCACTCCGATGAGAAACGAGGCACAACTTCCTGCGCCAGAGGTCGCTCATATTCAGAGTTATTACGGAATGTTTCCCCCGACGGGAGACACGCTCCCGGTGGATTTTCCGCCTATCAAAGTAGATACAAGCAACAATCCGTCACAAGGAGAACTCTTCATAGGCGGATTCAGCGGCGCAGGCGGCAACCCGGCCTACGCGAACTATCTGATGATCCTGGATAGCGAGGGCAAACCACTTGCCTACAAGCGAATCGGGACGGGCACAAATCCATTTGAGTATATGTTCAAGGTGGAGCCAAGCGGCGTAGCCTCGTACATTGACAGGGCCCCAGGTGCGACGAACGTAAGAATCCTTGATAGCACGCTGGCAGTCATCGACGCCTATCCGCGCGGGAATCCTGCCACCGTCAGTCATGCGGATTTCATGATGTTGCCGAATGGGCATGCGCTCGCGCTCTACTTCGATATCCAGACTATCGACATGAGCAGGATTGTGAAAGGAGGTCACCCCGCGGCCAGCGTTTGGGGCAATCTTGTTCAGGAATTCGACCTTAACAAGAATGTTGTCTTCCAATGGAGCAGCTTCGATTACCTGCCGATCACCGACACGTACGAAGACACGCTCGCAGCTTCGTTCGACTATTCTCACGCCAACGGGATTGAACCGGACACGGACGGCAACTTCCTTCTCTCGAACAGACATCTGTCCGAGATTACGAAAATCGACAGAAACACGGGCGAGGTTCTCTGGCGGTGGGGTGGAAAAAGGAATCAATTCACATTTGTCCATGACCGTCCCGAAAACAGCCCGAACTACTTTTCCTATCCCCACAGTGTCAGGCGACTCGCGAACGGGCACATCATCCTGTTCGACAACGGAAACCAACATGCCGTGAAATACTCGCGTGCCGTCCAATATCAACTCGATGAAGTTGCAAAGACCGCAACGCTGGTGTGGGAATACCGTCATGTGCCCGATATTTACTCATCGGCACACGGCAGTGTACAAAGACTCCCGAGCGGAAACACTCTCATTGGCTGGGGCGATGCGGGTCTCCAGGGAAAGCCGGCGCTCACGGAGGTGCGCACAGACAAATCCGTCGCATTTGAACTCTCTTTTCCAGCGGGCTACCGCAGCATGCGTGTGTACCGTTTGCCGTGGAAGATCATGTCCCCGGTCGCGTTATGGACACGATATGAACTCTTGCCCGGGAACCCGTATTCGTTCAACGATACTGCGCTCACGAGCCGGACAGGAGTGAAGATCATTCTGAAGGATCTTCCGGGTACGTTCTACAATGAAGTCACCGTGAAGCGATTTGCCGCGGCGCCGGTGAAACCGCAGTTCAGCGGGAGGTCGCCCTCGATCGCTCCCGCTCTTGTCACGATATCGCAGTTCGGTATCTCATCCATGAACGCTGACATCTTTTTCGATGCTGCACTGTTCAGTGGAATCCCTCACCCGGATCGCGTCGTAGTTTTTCAGCGTGACACCGCCGGCCAAGGCGTTTTCATCCCCCTTCAGACTTCGTATAATCCTGCCAGGAATGAGATCGCGGCTGTCACGGCGAAGTTCGGTGAATTCGTTTTCTGTTGGTCCGACGACGACACGCTTGCAAGTCCGCCCATCCTGGTATCCCCTGCCGACAGAGACAGCGTGAACCAACGGCTCCCGGTTCCCTTTGCCTGGAATCCGAAAGGCACTGCGAGCGGTTATCAGCTACAGGTGGCACTCGATTCATCGTTCACCACGCTGGCGCTGAATGATTCGCTCCTGACTTCAGCCAGAGACACACTCAAGTCCGTTGCCGGAGGAACAAAATACTACTGGAGAGTCCGCACACGGGACTATGCCCAGATCAGCGCGTGGTCGGCCGTCAGACGGTTCACTGCCGCTGCACCATATGTTGCGGTCCTTTCGCCGAACGACCGGGACGTCCTGCAACGAGGGAAACAGTACTTCATCAAGTGGTTGAGCAATATCAAAGAGAGGGTGAGGATTGACCTCTTCAGGGGCCCTACGCGACAGAGTATTGTGAAAGACTCGGCATCGAACGTCGGCGCTTTTGCCTGGACGATCCCTTCCTCACTCGGGCTGGATACCACGTATAGAATCAGGATAACCAGCGTCGCCGATAGTACGGTGTTCAGCATGAGCTTGGGCGCGTTTTCCGTTGCTTCCGGATCGACGGGAGTGGAGAATCGTGATCAGTCGCCTGAAGGATTCGCGTTGTTCCAGAATTATCCAAACCCGTTTAATCCGAGAACAGCGGTCAGCTTTCAGCTGCCAGCCGTCAGCGTTGTGAAGCTGAGGATTTTTGATGTACTCGGAAGAGAGATTGAGACACTGGTAGCCGGAGAAAGGGCGGCTGGCCCGCATACCGTCGCGTGGGATGCGTCGTCGAGACCGAGCGGCGTGTATATTTACAGGCTGGAGGCAACTGATGCGACCGGAGGAAGCGGACTGCGGCACGTTGAGACGAAAAAGATGGTGCTGGTGAAGTAGAGCCGGGATAACTCTCGGATGGTGAGACGATAGACGGAGGTGCTGGGAAGGTGCTCTGGTGGTGAGACGGTAGACGGAAGTCCTGGGAAGGTGCTCTGGTGGGGAGAGGGTGGACCGAAGTGCCGGGAAAGTGCCCTGGTGGTAAGACGGTAAGCGGAAGTACTGGGACGGTGCTGTGATGGGGAGACGTGAGGGCATTGATAACACGACGGTGGTAAGAGGTGAGACGGAAAACCTTGGATGATGCCTCGATGGTAAAACGGTAGGCGGAGAAGTGGAATCTCATACTGGCGGAATCGTGGACACTGTCCCGAATTTTGTGTTTATGAGCCATACGTTATACATTACGGATTGGAGG
>Ga0154319_1016_pt1 | contig 11918 bp, 7 predicted proteins | sample RifGroA2_FD_117659 | JGI IMG/M metagenome (GOLD analysis project Ga0154319, IMG submission 117659) | Ignavibacteria bacterium GWA2_54_16 | reverse complement strand
AAAATCGTAGACATAGGACGTACTCACTGCAGTCCATGTTGTGCCGTTATTGGTAGTAAGATAGACGCCACCGGCAGTCCCAGCATAGAGATTTGTACCCGAGACGGCAAGAGCATGGGCGTAGAGTCCTGTCAAGCCTGTATTCGCCGAAGTCCAGCTCGTGCCATTGTTGGTGGAAAGGAAGACCCCGCCAGGATAAGTCCCGGCAAAGATGTTCGTCCCAGAGACGGCAAGAGAATAGATACGGGTACTCGTTAAGCCGGTGTTGACTACGGTCCAGCTGGTGCCGTTGTTACTGGAAAGAAAGACGCCGCCGCCCAAAGTCCCGGCGAAGAGATTCGTGCCCGAGACAACAAGGTCATAGATTTGAGTGTTCGTCAAGCCGGAATTGACTGCGGTCCAACTTGTGCCGTTGTTACTGGAAAGATACACGCCGCGGAGGAAAACGCCGGCGAAGATATTCGTGCCCGAGACGGCAAGAGCAAAGACGATAGTGTTCGTGTACGTCAATCCGTTATTCACGGCAGTCCAGCTTGTGCCGTTGTTGGTGGATAGAAAGACGCCCTCGGCCTCGGTCCCAACAAAGAGGTTCGTGCCCGAGACGGCGAGAGAATGAACACGGCTGCTGTAGGGTGCATTGGTATGGATCCATTGGGCATGCAATGGATTCGTAGTGGTGAATAGGCAAAACACCACAAATAGGAATCCGCCACAGCGGACAGGTCGGAAAATGTTTTTCATCTGTTCTTCCTTTGGTGAAATAATGGATGGCAATTGCAACCAACTACCGCAATTACGTACTGCATATTTAATTAACCTAGGGTAAAGTCCGCGTCTTGTCCCTACACCCACCCCGACCCACGATTTTGGGGGAAGCTTCGCAAACATCATCAGACTCGATGGATTCTTTCGGGGAAAGAACTCGTGACACCACCTGTGAAACTTAAGTGATTTCTTGCTCCCTCCGCAGGCCTCCGATTCACTTGACCAATAGAATCCTCCTGGTGTCCCTAAATTGTCCCGCCTGCATCCGGCAGAAGTAGACGCCGCTGGGGAATCCCGTTGCATCCCACTGTGTTCTGTATCTTCCCGCCGTGAGTATCTCTGACACGAGAGCCCTGATTTCTCGTCCTAATGACGTGAAGACCTTCAACTCAACATGCGTCGGCTCCGGGATCTCAAATTGAATCGTGGTGGACGGATTGAAGGGGTTAGGGTAGTTCTGGCTAAGACTGAAATGTGTCGGAACTGCATTCGACAGCTGATCCACAGATGTGATCATGTCCGACAACGGCCGTCTCCAGGCGCTGCCGTCCCAGGTCCCCGCAAAGAGGTTCGGGCCAAACACGGCAAGAGCCCAGACACCAGGCTGCGTCAAGCCCGCACTGAATGGAGCCCAGCTTGTCCCATTGTTCGTCGAAAAGAAGACACCGTTGTTAGCGGTCCCGGCAAAGAGATTCGCGCCAGAGAGGGCAAGAGCGCTGATAACGTCATTAGGCAAGCCGTTACTCGCCGCAATCCAGCTGGTACCGTTGTTAGTGGAAAGAAAGACGCCGCCGTAAGTCCCGGCAAAGAGATTCGCACCCGAAACAGTAAGAGCAGGGACATAAGTGTTAGTCAAGCCATTATTGACAGCAGTCCAGCTTGTGCCATTGTTGGTCGAAAGAAAGACGCCGCCGCCCGCAGTCGCGGCAAAGAGATTCGCGCCCGAGACGGCAAGAGCAACCACACGAGTATCCGTCAAACCGGCATTGACTTCTAGCCAGCTTGTGCCGTTGTTGGTTGAGAGAAAGATGCCGCCACCAAATGTCCCGGCAAAGAGATTCACGCCCGACACGGCAAGGGCCCAGACATTAGTGTTCGTCAAGCCGGTATTCAGCGCAGTCCAGCTGGTGCCGTTGTCGGTCGTGAGAAAGATACCGCCGACGGTCCCGGCAAACAAATTCGTGCCGAACACAGCAAGAGCATGGACACGAGTGTTGGTCAAACCGGCATTGACCGCGCCCCAACTTGTGCCGTTGTTCGTGGAAAGAAAAACGCCGCCGCCATAAGTCCCGGCAAAGAGATTCGTGCCGGTGACAGCGAAGCTATAGACCTGACCCCCGGTCGGTCCATTGGTCTGCACCCATTGGGCAAGCAACGGATGCGTGATGCTCAGTGCCACAATGGCCATCAAAAGGAAGTGCAACAGGTTTTTCATGAGAGTTCCTCCGTGTGCTAACACTGGAAAGGGCAATTGCAGCCAACGTGTGCAGGCATTACGCCGTTTGTTTTGCCGCTATCAAACGACCAATTGTTCTGCGGCAAGACAAACGGAGCGACCTCAATAAATCTCTTACAAAGAAAGGGAGCACCGTAATGTCTGCTGTTAGTTGCAGTTCCCCTTTCATTTGGGCAAACTGAGTCTCTTGGCCCTCATCTCCTACAGTGGGCGCCTCCAAACACCGCCGCCATAAGTCCCGGCAAAGAGATTCGTACTCGAAACGGCGAGTGACAAAACAGTAGTATTTGTCAAGCCGCTATTGACGGCAGTCCAGCTTGTGCCGTTGTTGGTGGAAAGAAAGACGCTGCCCGGATCCCCGGCATAGAGATTCGTGCCCGAAACGGCGAGTGACAAAACACTGGTATTCGTCAAGCCGCTGTTGACGGCAGTCCAGCTTGTGCCGTTGTTGGTGGAAAGAAAGACGCCGCCGCCCATCGTTCCGGCAAAGAGATTCGTGCCCGAAACGGCGAATGAGTAAATAAGACTATCTGTCAAGCCGCTGTTGACGGCAGTCCAGCTTGTGCCGTTGTTGGTGGAAAGAAAGACGCCGCCGCCATAAGTCCCGGCAAAGAGATTTGTGTCCGAAACGGCGAGTGATCCAACATAGTTATTCATCAAGCCGCTGTTGACGGCAGTCCAGCTTGTGCCGCTGTTAGTTGAAAGAAACACGCCCTTCTGAGTCCCTGCAAAGAGATTAGTGCCCGAAACGGCGAGGGGATGAACATATGTATCCTTCAAGCCGCTGTTGACGGCAATCCAGCTTGCGCCGTTGTTGGCGGAAAGAAAGACGCTGCCCGGATCCCCGGCATAGAGATTCGTGCCCGAAACGGCGAGTGACAAAACACTGGTATTCGTCAAGCCGCTGTTGACGGCAGTCCAGCTTGTGCCGTTGTTGGTGGAAAGAAAGGCTCCGCCCCGGGTCCCGGCAAAGAGATTCGTGCCCGAAACTGCGAGTGACATAACATAGGTATTCGTCAAGCCGCTATTGACGGCAGTCCAGCTTGTGCCGTTGTTGGTGGAAAGAAAGATGCCGCCCAAGGTCCCGGCAAAGAGATTCGTGCCTGAAACGGCGAGTGACCAAACATTATTATTCGTCAAGCCGCCGTTGATGGCAGTCCAGCTTGTGCCGTTGTTGGTGGAAAGAAAGACGCCGCCACGATAAGTCCCGACAAAGAGATTCGTGCCCGAAACGGCGAGTGACCGAACATTAATATTCGTCAAGCCGCTATTGACTGCAGTCCAGCTTGTGCCGTTGTTCGTGGAAAGAAAGACGCCGCCGACACCAGTCCCGGCAAAGAGATTTGTGCCAGAAACGGCGAGTGACAAGACATCATTATTCGTCAAGCCGCTGTTGAGGGCATTCCAGCTTGTACCATTGTTGGTGGAAAGGAAGACGCCGCCCTTAGTCCCGGCAAAGAGATTCGTGCCCGAAACGGCGAGTGACCAAACGTCAATATTCGTCAAGCCGCTGTTGACGGCAGTCCAGCTTGTACCGTTGTTGGTGGAAAGGAAGACGCCGCCCTTAGTCCCGGCAAAGAGATTCGTGCCCAAAACGGCGAGTGGGTGAACGTTTGTATACGTCAAGCCGGTATTGACGGCAGTCCAGCTTGTACCGTTGTTAGTGGAAAGGAAGACTCCACCATAAGTCCCGGCGAAGAGATTCGTGCCCGAAACGGCGAGAGAGTTGACACCGCCGCCATAAGGTCCGTTGGTTTGGAGCCACTGAGCAATTGAGGTGCTGCTAAGCAGTAGGACGGCGAAAAGTAGCGAGACGAAGAATTTAATAATCGTTTTCATGGCTAATCCCTTTTCGATAGTTCTGGGGGCAATTGCAACTAACAACCGCAATGACGAAGCCAAATTTGTTTACAACCCGGGACAACCACCGCGTTTTGTCTCTACACCCACTCCGATCCACGATTTTGGGACAAGCTTCGGAAACATCGTCAGACCCGAAGGACTCCTGACGCCACTGGTAAAACTTAAGTGATTCTTTGCTCCCTCCGCAGGCCAACGATTCACTTGACCAACAGAATCTTCCTGGTGTCCATAAATTTTCCGGCCCGCATCCGGCAGAAGTAGACGCCGCTGGGCAATTCGGTTGCATCCCACTGTGTTCTGTATGTTCCCGCCGTGAGTGTCTCTGACACGAGAGCCCCAACTTCTCGTCCTGAAGACGTGAAGACCTTCAACTCAACATGCGTTGGCTTCGGGATCGCAAATTGAATCATGGTGGATGGATTGAAGGGGTTAGGGTAGTTCTGGCCAAGACTGAAATGTGTCGGCAACTCAATTGCGAGCTCCTGTGATGACGTAACTAGTTCGGATAACGGGCAGCGCCATACACCATCGCCAGAAGTTCCGGCAAAGAGATTCGTGCCCAAGAGGGCAAGGGCTAAGACCGCACTATTCGTTAAACCAGTACTCGCCGATGTCCAGGTTGTGCCGTTGTTGGTGGAAAGAAAGATGCCGCCGGAGGTCCCAGCAAAGAGATTCATACCGGAGACGGCAAAAGCATAGACAGAAATGTTCGGCAAGCCAGTATTGGCTGATGCCCAGCTTGTGCCGTTGTCGGTGGAAAGAAAAATGCCGCCACTTGAAGTCCCTGCAAAGAGGTTAGTGCCGGAGACAGTAAGAGACAAGACCCCGGTGTTCGTCAAGCCGGTACTCGCTGATGTCCAGGTTGTGCCGTTGTTGGTGGAAAGAAAGATGCCGCCGGAGGTCCCGGCAAAGAGGTTCGTGCCTGAGACGGCAAAAGCAAAGACATAAATATATTGTGGCAATCCGGTGTTCGCGGCAGTCCAGCTTGTGCCGTTGTTGGTGGAAAGAAAGACGCCGCGGCCATTGGTCCCGGCAAAGAGATTCGAGCCTGAAACGGCAAGGGCACGGAGGTCAGTGTACGTCAAGCCGGTGTTGACTGATCTCCAGCTTGTGCCATTATTGCTGGAAAGGAAAACGCCGCCATCGGTCGCGGCAAAGAGATTCGTACCGGAGATGGCGAGGGCATATACAGAAGTGTGCGTGAAAGGACTGAACGTCAAGCCGTTACTCGCAGCGCTCCAGCTTGTGCCGTTATTGCTGGAAAGGAAAACGCCGCCGCCATCAGTCCCGGCGAAGAGGTTCATGCCGGGGACGGCAAGGGTACGGACATACGTGTGCGTTAAGCCGGTACTGGCCGTGGACCAGGTTGTACCATTATTGGTGGAAAGAAAGACGCCACCATCGGTTGCAGCAAAAAGATTCGTGCCTGAGACGGCAAAGGCATAAACAGCAGTGTTTGTCAAACCGGTACTTGTCTTAGCCCAGGTTGTGCCGTTATTGGTGGAAAGAAAGACGCCACCTCCGGTTCCGGCAAAGAGATTCGTGCCTAAGACAGTGACGGACCGGACGTAAGTATTTGTCAAGCCGGTACTGGTCTTAGTCCAGGTTGTGCCGTTATTGGTGGAAAGAAAGACGCCACCTTCGGTTCCGGCAAAGAGATTCGTACCTGAGAAGGCAAGGGCATGGACATAAGGGTTCATCAATCCGGTACTGGCCGCAGTCCAGGTTGCGCCGTTATTGGTGGAAAGAAAGACGCCGCCGCCAGTCCCGGCGAAGAGATTCATATCTAAGACGGTAACGGACCGGACGTAAGTATTTGTCAAGCCGGTACTGGCCTTAGTCCAGGTTGACCCGTTATTGGTGGAAAGAAAGACGCCACCTTCGGTTCCGGCAAAGAGATTCGTACCTGAGAAGGCGAGGGCATGGACATAAGTGTTCGGCAAGCCAGTACTGGCCGCAGTCCAGCTTGCGCCGTTGTTGGTGGAAAGAAAAACACCGCCACTCGTCCCGGCAAACAGGTTTGTGCCTGAGACGGCAATGGATCGGATATTAGGATTTGTTAAGCCGGTACTCGCTGCAGCCCAGGTTGTGCCGTTATCGGTGGAAAGAAAGACGCCGGCAGGAGTCCCGGCATAAAGGTTTGGTATGCCCGTACCATTAGGGCTGACGGCAAAGCAATTAATTGAGCCTCCATAGGGTCCGTTAGTTTGAACCCACTGAGCAATTGAGGTGCCGCTAAGCAGTAGGACGGCGAAAAGCAGCGAAGCAAAAAATTTGATAATCGTTTTCATGGCTAATCCCTTTTCGATAGTTCTGCGGGGCAATTGCAACTAGCAACCGCAATGACGAAGCCAAATTTGTTTTCAACCTGGGACAGAGCCCGCCTCTCGTCGCTTCATGTTGTTTGATCCACAATTTTGAGACAAGCTTCACAAGCATCGTCAGACCCGAGGGATTTCTTCGTACAGAAAACTCCTAACGCCACTGGTAAAACTTACGTGATTCCTTCCTCCCTCCGCAGGCCTTCGATTCACTTGACCAATAGAATCTTTCTGGTGTCCATAAAGTTTCCGGCCCGCATCCGGAAAAAGTAGACGCCGCTCGAAAAACCACTCGCGTTCCATTGGATGGTGTATCCTCCCGCTGGAAGTGTTGTGGAAATGAGTCTCACAACCTCCTTCCCTAACGTAGTGTAGACGTTCACTATCACGTGTGCCGTCCGAGGCACATCGAATTGTATGCTCGTTTGCGGATTGAAGGGATTCGGGAAGTTTTGATGCAATGCAAACTCGGCAGGTACATTGTCACGACTCTCTACCGTCGTGGACACGACTCCGCCTCCATCGTGCGTCTTGAGAATGAGACCATTTGTGCCGACTGTCCAAGCCCTTCGTGAATTAAACGCGCTGATAGCGTACAGATTGCCGCTGGTGCCGGTCGGTTGAGCACTCCATGTCTCACCGCCGTCCGTGGTGTGTAGGACCGTACCCTGATTGCCGATCGCCCAGCCATTCTGGGCGTCCGTGAACGCGACCGCATTCAAATTGGTAGTTGTACCGCTCGATTGAAGTTGCCACGTCGTGCCGCCATCAGTTGTTCGACCGATCACCCCATACTCCCCGACGAACCAACCCCTCGACGCATCGATGAAAGCGGCTCCAGAGATCCCGTAACTGGCGCCGCTGGATTGAGCGTTCCAGGTAGCGCCCCCATCCGTGCTCTTCAGCACAAGTCTGAAACCTCCGACGATCCACCCGGTCGTCCTGTTTATGAAGCGAACGCATCGCAAGTTGTAACTGAACTGGCCCGGGATCGATTGAACGGCCCATGTTGATCCACCATCCGTCGTCCTGTACACTTTTCCGTATGCACCCTCAACGCACCAGCCATGTGATGCGTCAACAAAAAAGAGAGAGCGCATATCGGCATATCCTCCATCATATTGAGTGAACCACGTCTTACCTCCGTCCGTCGACTTGACAATCTTCCCATAGTTCGTTGTCGCCCAGCCGGTCGACATGTCAACAAAGTAGAGGGATTTCAGCGTGAGCCAGCTCAGGTTGGTCATGATCCACTTCGACCAGCTGACCCCTCCATCGACGGTCTTCAGCACCAGGACAGATGATTCTCCTTTACCTGCCGCCCATCCTGTGAGTGAGTCGACAAAATGCACGGTCCAAAGATCGGACGTAACAACACCTGATTTCCGGCTCCAACCCGGACTGATAAATTCGAAAACTCTCACAGATGACCAGGGGCTCGACCCTGATGCGTACACCGCGCACACCCGCCACCAATACGTCGAATCTTTCATCAATCCGCTGACTGCAAACGTCGAATCGGTCAACGCAGACCGATCGACGAACAACCTCGAGAAGTCTGAAACGGTTGATACCTGGAGCCTGTATGATTGGGCCTGAACCAATCTGTTCCAGGAAAGCGTCTGTGTTGAAGAAGTGCAAGAGTAGCCATTGACCGGGGCACACAGTGTTGGAGGAAGGATGACTGCGCCGCCACCGTTGTTGGTTGTTACGACTTCATACCTCCCTGACGCCCAACCGTGCGAGGCACTGGCGAATCGCACAAAGTTCAGGTCGTCCGTGACGTTCGAGGATTGAGGTCCCCACGTGATGCCTCCATCGAGACTCTTCATAATTGTGCCATTGTTGCCCGCGGCCCATCCGGCCTTCGCGTCAATGAAGAAAATCGAGTTAAGCCGGGAGGAGGTATTCGTTGATTCCGCTTCCCACGTCGCACCGCCATTCGTAGTGCGCAGGATCGTGCTATGCTCAGGGATCCCCGTATAGGCGTAATTGCCGCCGGCTATCCAGCCCAACTCCCCATTGATGAAGTAGATTGAGACGAGTTCGTCCGTTGTGCCGCTCGCCTGAGGGAGCCACGTGGCTCCCCCATCGAGAGTACGGAGAAGTATCCCCCGCGATCCCGAAATCCATCCCGTGCTGGAATTGATAAAGAAGATTGCCTGAAGCGAGTAAGTAGCCGGATTGGTCTGCTTGGTCCAACTCACGCCGGCGTTGGTCGTCTTCAGGATGACGGAGCTGCCGATGATCCAGCCTGTGTTCGCATCAGCAAAGAAGACGTCTGTGAACGGGGTGATGGATCCTTGGAGGTCAGAAGGGAGACCGGCAGTTTGTCGGGACCAGCTCAACCCTCCGTCCGAAGTGTGCAGGATCGTTGCGTATTGCCCGACTGCCCATCCGTGAAGTGCGTCGGGGAAGTGAACGGAAAAGAGATAACTCGAAGCGCCGCCAGAGAGTTGCTGCCACGAAGAACCTGCATCCACTGATTTGAGAATTGTACCATCGTTGCCACCTATAAAGACTCCTTGTGCACTGGAGGGTCGAATGGTTCTCAACGTACTTGTGGTTCCGCTTGTCACAGGCTGCCAGGTCGATCCTCCGTTCGTGGTGCGCAAAAGTTTTCCGCCGGCGCCCGCAACCCATCCGTTTTGTGCGTCAAGAAAGAATACTGCATAGAGAAAGTTCGGCGTTCCGCTCGATTGTGATGTCCATGAAGTCCCGCCGTTCGTAGTTTTTGAGATCAACCCGTTGTCCCCCACAATCCATCCCGTGTTGCTGTCAACGAAAAAGACTCCGCGCGACCATATCGAAGAAGTGAAGGAGCTGCCTGACGTCCACGTTTGACCTGCATCGATCGTTTTCCAGAATGCCGTGTGCCGGCCCACGAAGCTCCACCCGCCACCGCCAAAAGGATCAGTGGTATAGGATATTTGCGAAGCGGTAATGCCTGTTGCGAAGCCGACCGTGGGGCTGATGAACTGCAGCGCCGTGAGCCAGGCTGTTCCAAGAGATGCGGAATTCCAGGTTTGACCCCCGTCAGTTGTGCGAAAGACTTGCGAGCCTGATTGATATCCCACGCCAACTGCAACCGACTCGCTCAGACACTGCACGCCGCTGATCTCCGCGAGACTAACCTCGCTCGACTGAGCTGACCAGGTCGTTCCGCCATCGGTCGTTTTCAGAATCTTTCTTGCGTAACCGGTCGCCCAGCCGGTCTGGGCGTCGATGAAGTGGACCGAGTAAAGGTCCTTCGTGGTTCCAGAAGTCTGGTAAGTCCAACTGGTTCCGCCGTCATTGGTTTTGAGGATGGTGCCGCCGGATCCGACCGCCCATCCCGTCGTCTGGTTGATGAAAGCGAGACCGTAGATGTGCTCGGTCACCTGTTTGTTCCGAATCGCCCACGTTGTTCCACCATCCGATGTCCGAACGATCTGGGACCGCTCCCCGACAAACACAGCAGTCGTTGGATTGAGAAGATGTCCGCTCTGCATGACACTGGAAAAGGGGGACGGAGTGTGCTTCATCCATTGGGCGTCAGATAATTCTGGAAGAAAGCTCAGGCCCGAGAACGAGAGAAGTAGAAGAAAGGAACGATGTCTCATAGTGATCTCCTTTTGTCTAGAGTGGTCGAAAACGAAGAATGTCCAAAGAGACGAACTGGTCGTGTTGTCTCGTCCACCACGTAAGGGAGAGCACGTCATCAAGGTGGTTGATTATCCGCTTGAAAGATCGCGGCAATGTGACAGCCAATCTGTAGCTGCAAATTCGAACACAAATAAGAGGCACATCAAACTGGACTGCGTGTTCTGATTTATCGGACGAATACTCTCTTCTCCTTTCCCCAAGAGGACCACGGTTACCTCGCTCGCGGTAAAGCGCCTCACGGACACAACCTCCTCCGTTCTCAAGCCAAACGTCATTTCGACTTGATCAGAAAGGAAGCATACCAAGTGATCAAGCGTTGTACTCGATTATCAGCATCCGTCGTTAAGATCGGCGTCATTCACGGGTCTCCGCTTCATGTTGGTGAGCGCCGTCGGTCAATCATTCACCAGCACGGTATTGAACATCCAACTCGAGCCGCTGGCCATCGAGAGGAACATGTTGCCCGACCCGCCGGAGGTCTTCGTGCATTTGACCTTGAACGTGCCGGTTCCCTTCGCGGTGATGCTGAACGATTCGTGCATCGAGTAGGATGTCGTCCCGCCCCAATTGAGGTCAATCTTTGCCGTCTGAAACGTCGACAACGTGTACGTTCCGGAGCAATAGTAGGTCCCGTTCATGGAGTTTGAGACCGTCGCGCCCTGCGGTCCGACAAGACAGGACACGATGATCACATCCTGGCCTGCAACACCGTAGCCGGCTTCGTAGTGGTCGACTTGCTTGGTGAAGACAACCTTGTATCCTTGTCCGTCGCCGCAGTTTTCGATCCGGACCTCCGGCTCGGTGGTGCTGTCCTCTTTACAGCTGACCAGCATAAACGAAAACGCGAACATGAAGCACGCTACAACAACGAGAGATCGCATGGTTCCACCTCCTGATGATTGTTTACCTGAATGTTGATTCGGTCGCATCGGACGATTGTCGGATGTTTATCATTCCTGGTCCCCCACGCCGGTGATGACTGACGGGGTCTCGCCTCAATCTTTCATTTTTATCCGCCCGCAATTTTTCCCATTGATTTCCAGTTTATATGCTGTGGGAATCCAATTGTCTGAATATTCGACTTCATACACCCTCCCCGAGTACGTCTTCCCGCTGGACGAGCAGGAAATTGTAAAATTGAACGAGGAGATTACCGCGTACGGATAAATCCGTTGGACATTGGAGACCGAAACATTGGTCGATCCGCATCCCGGAATATTGGCACCGATCTCGGGTCTCTCCACCAGATAGGGGTTCACATAGGAGCAGATATCGTCTTCAAGGCCTGTTGTGTCATCCTTGCATGCGCTGTGGAAGAGGGTCGCTCCGATGAGGAAGCAAAAAGGGAGTCTTGGTGTTTTCATCGCGGGATTCTTTCTCGTACGGTGCCCTTGAGAGGAAGCAAGACACAGAGATAGTTTCCCGTACGGGGGCCTAAGGGGGAACCGCTGGTTCGGTTGCTCCCTGTTTTACGTTGTGATCCGCGTTGACACGACTCATCGCATCGATGGGTATGTGAAGGAGAGTGATCCCTGCGACAGGGTGCAGAATAGAGGTGTGGGTGATCGTGGGCTGGATTGTGCCGGGAGATTGCGGGAGGGCGATACTCTCGAGTGCAATCCGGGGAACGCTGACCTACAAGAGAAAAACTCTGATCAGGATAATACCAGGCGTTCGTCAACGGGGCTACCATCGTAGCCCTCAAGAACTAGAAAGATCGCGGTGCGAAGCTGGAACAATAATTCGGCGGAATGTTACCAAAGTCACCACCCAATGTCAAGCAGCCTTCTCGAAGAGCGTAGGAGTTATTCTCGGAATCATTGCCGGAATGTTGTTTGTCTCCCTTGTTCGTTGTACCTTCTCGAGAG
>Ga0154319_1116_pt2 | contig 11938 bp, 12 predicted proteins | sample RifGroA2_FD_117659 | JGI IMG/M metagenome (GOLD analysis project Ga0154319, IMG submission 117659) | Ignavibacteria bacterium GWA2_54_16 | reverse complement strand
CCCTTCAAAGTTCTGCCAATACAGCTTGTATTCTCTCACCTGGCCGGCTGACGTCCTGATCTTCATGAACAAGCCGTCGCCTTCCCAACCAAACTTACAGATTGACTTGTCGTCCGATTGGATGCCGATATACAGGTTTAGTCCCTTGCGGAGGAACTTCACCCGCGCAAGCGAACTGTCCTTATGAGGAACACTGAACTGGACATTGTTGTCCGTGAACGGATTCTTCACGTCAACACCTCCTGTCACCGTGTATTCACCTGCCTGCTTCTTCCCCGCAGCACCAAGTCCATACAGAAGGGTCGGCGCTCCTGTCCAATCGGCTTCGTCGAGCTTGCCATCCACCGTGATCATTCCGGCGTTCTTCACTACTACTTTCGCCGGGTCGTCAAACGGAGGGATAGCCTGTCCAACGACGAACGAAGCAACCGAAATCAACAGAATGAAAACGGAAGCAAATCGTCTTGTTGTGTTCATAGGAACCTCACTTTATGGAATTGGAAAAATGGATTATTATTGAAGTGAAGTAGCTTCAGAGATGGCGGTGCTTGCGTGTGTTGTCAATGGTGCAGAATCGCGAATAACGAGCCGGGACGGAAGGACGATACTCTTGATCGTCTTGCGCTTCGTCCCATCGGCCAGGATTTCGATGAGCCGTTCCGCAGCAAGCGAACCAAGATCGCTGATATCGACGTGGACCGAGGTCAGGGACGGATGGATCAGGCTGGAGATTTGAATGTCATCGAATCCCGCGACGGCAATCTCCCGAGGGACTTCGATTCCCGCTTCACGAAAACACCGGAGAACGCCGATTGCCATTTCGTCGTTGGAGGCAAAGACGGCCGTCGGACGATTCTTCAGATCAAGCAGAGTCCTGCCGGCGGCATAGCCCGATCGTTCTGTGAAATCACCGCAGACGATGATCTCCTCTTTCATATCAATGCTGTTGGCACGAAGTTCGGCAAGATATCCCTCCAGCCGTTCATGGCCGTCTTCATTCCCGGGGTCCCCTTTCACGATCGCAATCCGGCGATGACCAAGAGAGATCAGATGGCGCATGACCTGCTGCGCCCCTCCGACGTTATCGATTCGGATGGAGTCGTGTGTTCCGCGCGCCTCCGAAGAACTCAGAATGACAGCGGGAATGGACCTCAGGTACCGGGTAACGAGAGTTTCTGAATCCAGATGCGGAGACATCAGAATAAATCCGTCCACGCGGCCGCTCATCATTCTTATTGCCGTTTCGAGTTCCTCTTTGTTGCTATGCGAGGCGGAAAGGAGAAGGTGATATCGTTCTTTGTGAGCGATTGCATCCGCGCCCCGTATGATCTCCGAAAAGAACTCGCCGTGCATGTCCGGAAGCAACATCCCGATCGTTTCAGTTCTCTTCATGCTTAAACTGCGTGCCGAAGCGTTCGGGATGTAGTTCAATCGACGCGCAACAGACCGGATTTTTTCGCCAGTCTGTTTGGCAACCAGATCGCTGCTATTGAATACCCGTGACACAGTTGCGACGGAGACTCCCGCACTGCGTGCAACTTCGTGAATTGTCACCTTGGCTTTCTGTTTTGACATTTGCAGCGGTGTTTCTTGGGGAAGGAGACCTTGTGAGAAATGTAACCGTTTACAATGTAACCGTTTACATTTTAGCAAGCGGGCACCAGAATGTCAAGCAAAATCTTCTGGACTGAGAAGAGGATTCGACAACCCGCCCGTGCCATTCAGGATCCATTGCGCTCAAGTCCGGACAGACCTATGCACAATGGGATGTCTATGCCATGGTTCCTGCAAGAGCCGGTTCGGATACTCGGGGGAAGATTGTGATTTGAGTAGCGTTCGTGTTCCGGGGGCCTGAACCTGCAAGCTTCGTCCATTGAGCCCGCCGGACGATAGGCCGCCAGGAAGCAGTCGAAATCTGAGGGACTTTTTGGGGCGCCGTATCAGTCAAGCTCCATGGAAACGACGATGTACACATTTTCATGGTGCTCGGAGATCCCTTTAGGGCTACTTCCAAAATGACAGCAGTTAACGAACGGAGTGAAGTTAACTGCTATGTCATTTTGAGAGTCCCGACGAGCGAAGCGAGACGGGATATGCCATGCGAGTAAACGACACGAGTTAGCTGTTCGCCGATGTCCGAGCAGCTAACTCGTTTGTTGTTCTGAGAACCCCGTCGCTTTCTGACGAGGTCTGACTCAGAGGGTTTAAGAATGGGAGATCAGGAGGAATCTGACTTCTATGTGGTTCTCAGCCTGCCCGCCATCGAAGGTCCTGGGATGCAGGCGGCCATCTCGAAGTCTTCTGTCCGTTTCCCCCACACAAACCGCGTCACAATCCGAACTGTCATCCCCCCATCGGGTAAGTCTATCTCCATCCTCTTGAAAGAAAAACAAGGCCTCCAGACCATCCCGGGTTACTCCCTCGACTCTTCTCCATTTTGTTTCTCGCGGACAAACTTCAACTGAGGAAGCCGATCAAACCCTCCGAAATCGGATCGCAACATTCTCACTTCCACGGTTAACGTACTATCATGAGATTCAACCGTCAGGAAATGGAACATTCTCTTCTCCAGGGAATTGCTGAACAAATCGTGATACTCAGCCTCTGTGCCGGTTCGAAGCGGGTGCTGAAGTCCACCGCTGCCACCAATGACCAGGAAATCCTTTCCGTTGACTCTGAAATGCTCAAAGGCATGGGCGTGACCGCTGAGAAATAGTCTGCATTTCCCGGACTGATAGTATTCAGGCAAATACCGATCCCGGATTTCTTCTGATCCGGCGACGATCTTGCTGTTCGTGAACGGCGGATGGTGACTGCCGACAATAACAAAATCGATTGATGGGTTATTCTCGTAGTCTGCCAGCGTCTTTCGATACCATCGTAGTTGTCCATCGCTCTCGTCATTTGAGAGTTCATCAAAATTCGAATTGATCAGGACGATGCCCACGTTGGCATATTGTCTGGTGTATCCGCTCAGTCTGGCATGGAGGAAACGGGAGGAGAAATGAGAGACACCTTTCTTCGAGAACATGAGATAGTCATGATTTCCCGGTATTGGGGAGAACTCGATCTGCCGCTCATGCAGTGTCTTGACGAATCGATCCACATCCTTCCAGCTATCGCCCGAGGAACCGATTGCAACCAGATCTCCGAGATGAACAACAGATTTCGGACGCCCTTCCACTATTTCCGCAAATATCAAACTTCTCGCCCTTGCATTGTTGTTGTACGACAGAAACACCCGTTCGAATGTCATCGGATCTTGCGTATCACTCAGGAAGCAAAGGCTCAGAGTATCGCTCTTCGCCTCACCCCTTGATTGCGCCGAACAATCCGACCCGGGACAGATCAGGCTAACAACGATAGAGAATACGACCAGTTTTGAAGCGTATTTCAGAGTCATTGTTGACATTATTCCGGGGAACCTGTATTTTCGTGCATTCGATTGTGCCCACACCTGCTTCAAGTTCTTTAATGGTCTCTTTATGAAAAGGACCTGCAGTTCTCTTCTCATATTGACCTCTCCCCTTCTTCTCTCGCTTGTCTGTGCGATCTCAAGCGCGCAACAACCACAAGGTAATGCTTCCTCTCTAATGTCTCAAACGAAATATGATGCGAAGGCATTACGTTCCGATGATCGTCAGTCACGCGCTAGCGGTCGAGGCACGAGAAAGCCTGGATGTGATGACGGAAGCCCGATCGACAGCACTTTCCTGAGGACACACACGTCAGCCGGTTCGGAGGTTGCTTACTTCTATGAACCGTTTCCAATGGAAACCGGCTCATCCTTTTTCCAGGTCGGCGCTTCCGTTTCGCTGGTCCCATACGCGGAGGCCGAACAAGAAATTCCAATGCCCGGACTGGATATCCAGTACAAGTGGGGCATCTACAAGAATGTTTCTTTGGCCGGTTCTCTTTCCACGAGTTATTTTTCGAATCTGTTTCATTCCGGAATCCAGTGGAATGCGAACGTGGACAGATTCAGTTACGGATTTGCCAACCATGTTGGCTTTGCCTATGGTTTCATGAAGAGAGTGAATCTCTTTGATAACGTCGAGGCCTATGGGTTGTTCTATATGCCAATGCTGCGAATCGGATATCGATTCGATGATTTCTCCGTCTCCAGTTCCTTCGTCATTTCCTATGTGTTCAAGAGCAACAGTTATGTGAACGGCCTGAGCGCTTCCGTCGGGCCTCAGAACTCCATAAACGACTACTACTGCACATTGGTCGTTGAGCAGCCGTTTTTGAGGAACCTTCATTTGTCTGTCGGGTTCAGTCTGGGATATGCCCGAACGCCATATCAATCCTGGATGCTCTATAACACTACCGATGAGTGGTTGTTTGTCCCTGAATTTTTCTTCGCTGTACAATTATGAAGGCAGCCAGCCTGATATTGCTTCTGCTTTCCTCTGCACTTTCCCGGGCTCAATCGCCCGTCGACACAACCTACCGCGTGGAACTGACTGCCACGGCCAGCCCGTTAATCAGCGCGTTTCGAAATCCAAGCATCCCCGGAACCACTCACGAGACTTCTCTCGGTTGCGGACTCTTTGTGCGAGGCATGTGGCACCCGGGCCGTTTGCTCTCCGTAGGATTCATGACGGGGTACCTTCTCATCGATCAGGATGTAATTCCCATCGACCGTTCACTTGCGAACCAACTCAACACCAATCTCGAATACAGGGCCCGTCTGAGAGCGATCCCGCTGCAGATGGCGATATCGATGCAGAAACGTGATATCGAAGTAGGAATGGGAATAGGTCCTTACATGATGCTGAGCACGATCGAAGGCGGGAATAGCGCCCCGGCCGGCGGAAGGCGGCTTGAACTGGGTCTGACGTTTTTCGGCTCGTACTTCTTTTCACTGAACGACAATATCAGGATCGGCCCCGAACTGAGGGTGTTGTATCTCCGCTACCGCGGGATCCTCTCATGGATGCCATCGTGCAGTGTCCGCTTCGACGCGTTGAGGTATTGAACGATGAAACGACTTCTGCTTATCATAGCGGCCTGTCTGCGTCTCGGATCCTGCGTTCCCGAATTTCCCTCCGGACCCGACCTCTTCGTTGACTTTGAGAGCATCGATGCACCGACAACCCCATTGAGCGATGCAGGCCGGTCTGCCATGAATGGAGTCTATGAAGTTGTGGACGGAAAGGATCTACTCGGGAATCCGGTCGTCGGTAAATGGGTAGGGAAACGATGGTGTCTGTTTTCACAACACGATGCGGTTTTTTCAGAAAGTGCCGGCGGCTCTTCGGGTGATTCGGTAAAACTCTTCGGGTATCTGCGCACCATCCGTTCGGGTTCAGGTATCAGGGTGAGATTCAAGATCCTGCAGCAGGACGGAGCAGTAGAAGTGATTTCGGGAGGGATCCCAACGGCTATCAGGATTCAAGGGACGATCCTAGAAGACGGCCGGAAAATCGAATTGAGACGTGTGAGAAGTATCCACTCGAGATCATTTCACATCTTGGCACATCAGGGTGGGGGGCGCAACTCAGATCGTTTGGGGATATCTGAGAACAGCATCCCCATGATTCAGCGCGCGGCTATCTTTGGGGCCAATGGAATTGAGATAGACGTCCGGCGCACGCGGGATAACAAGATCATTGTTTTCCATGACGACACATTTTCTCCACGAACGGTGCAAGGGATGTACCTCCTCGGCAAGGTCGAGAATTTTGACCTGGAGCAGATCCAACTGCTCGGAAGACTCCTCGACGGCGAAAAGATCCCTACGCTCGCCGAAGCACTGAATGCCGTCATTGAAGATACGGCGTTATCGGTTGTGTGGCTCGATGTCAAAGATCCTGCGGCAGTGGACCAGATCGTTCGGATTCAAAAAGATGCAATGGACCATGCTGCCGCAACGGGGAGAAATGATGTCAGCATTCTGCTGGGCATACCTTCGGAGGAAGTGCTCAAGGCCTATCTTGATAATTCATCCGGGCTCTCCACCAATGTCCTGGTTGAGCTCGACGCCGAAACGGCGCTTTCGTTGCCGAGCTGCAAAGTATGGGCGCCGTATTGGACCCGGGACATCACAGCCGGAGACATCGCCCGGATGCACGCTGCAGGCAAAAAGGTGTTCACGTGGACTGTCGACCTTCGCGAGAGCATTGTGAACTATCTCAACAGAGTCGATGGCATACTCACCAACTATCCATGCCTGGTAACCGGTATTCACGACTCGAAGGATTAGATTCACGTACGGCGCTCTCCCTCCTCCCTTCCAACGCAACGATGCGTCAATTGCGCATAAAGGAGTTGGGAAGTCCGTAAGGACTAGACCAACTCCTACGTCGTTTTGAACCTGACCGCCTTTGAGCTTTCGGAACGACAGGGGGCGTGAGGATTTGTGAGATGATTTCTATGCTGTTTGCGCCGGGAGCGTGAACCAGAACGTGCTCCCCTTCCCCATCTCGCTCTCGACGCCGATCCGGCCTCTGTGCAGCTCGACCGCGAGCTTGCAAAACGTGAGACCGAGTCCTGTCGACTCTCCGCGGGCTTCGACCTGGTAGAACTTGTTGAATATCTTGGAGAGGTGAGACGACTCGATGCCGATGCCTGTGTCCTCGACCGCGACTCTCGCCCCCCCATCCGTCTTCTGCACCCTGACGACGATGGTGCCGTCAGCCGGTGTATAGTTCAGAGCATTTTCGAAGAGATTCTGAATCACGCGGCTTACCACGTCCACATCGCAAGAGATGTCCACCGGCCGGGAAGGGGCATCGATGAGGAATCTGCGTTCTTCCCGCCGCAATTCAAACTCAGAGACGACCTTCCTGGCGATCTTGGTCAGATCGCCGTCCGCAAGTGAGAGCTTCATTTCTCCTGACTCCATCTTGCTGATGTCCAGCAGGGAGTTCACCATGTGAGTCAGTGCCGTGGTCATGGAACGGGCCTGATGGAGCACCCGCCGGTTCTCTTCGGCAATATGGTCGAGCTCGTTCTTTTCGAGGAATTCCAGTCCCACCATCAGAACGAACAGCCGGGAGCGCATATCGTGGATGATCATATGCATGAGAGTATCCCGCGCAAGCTCGAGCTGCCTTAGTTGTTCATAGCTCTCCTGCAGATTCTGCCTCTGGAGTTCGAGTTTTCGCTCGATCCGCTTCCGCTCGGAGATATCCGTTGCAACGCCGACAAGGGCAATGGCGTCCGCGTTTTCATCAAGCACGAATGACGTGGAGAGGAAGATCGGGAATTCCGTGCCGTCCTTTTTCCGGTTCACGAGCTCGCCCTGCCACCCTCCGCGGAGCGTGCTGTCGAGTACTTCTCCCACGGCCCCGGCTCGCGGGTTCACGATGGTGATGTGCTGCCCGATCATTTCTTCGTGCGTATACCCGTAGGTCGTCAGGAAAGCCTGGTTCACAAAGAGAATGTTGTTCTTGTGGTCAGTGATCGAGACGCATTCGGCGATGCTCTTTATTGCATGGCTGAGGAGGCTGACGGTTTCCTGGGCGCGTTTCTGAGCGGTGATATCTGCGAGCACCGCACGCATGCCGATCGGTTTCCCGGCTTCCAGGATTGCCGTGCCGGAACTTCGCACCCAGCGGAACTCTCCCGACTTGATCCTGACCCGGTACTCGATCGGTTCGAGCTTACCGGCAGCCAGGTTCCGAAGCCGGGCCTGAATCTTCGGATGAAACGGCGGATCGACAAACTCGGTAATCGGGTGCCCCACGATCTCTTCGGGCTTGTATCCGCTGAGCGCCTCTGCGGTGGGACTTATGTATGTTATTCTCCCCTCCGGATCGGTCGTAAAAATAACCTCATCGATCTGTTCAACGAGATCGCGGAACTTCGCCTCCGATTCACGCAGCCGGGCCTCTGCTTTCCTGCGGTCGGTGATATCCTGGCTGATACCGACGAGCCCGATCACTTCCCCCTTCTCATTCCTGATGCGGGAGGTATGGAGCGCGATGGGAAACTCCCTTCCATCCTTCGTCAGGTTGAGCAGTTCCCCGCTCCAGCTACTCGTCCTGTTCTGCTCGAGGATTTCCTTCAGGAGGCCTGCGGGATTGTTGGGAGACCAGAGGATCCCGACGTGTTGACGGAGCACTTCATCACGTTGATATCCATAGGTATTGATAAACGCCTGATTCACATACGTGAATCGGTCTTCGAAATCTGTTATCGTCACGATTTCCGAAATACTCTCAAGGGTATGGGCGAAAATCCGGCTCGCCTCCTCCATGCGCTTCCGTTCGGTCACATCGTGCACATTCATGATGAAACCGGCGATGGTCGGACTCTCCAGCAGGTTCTTGCCCAGACCCTCGAGGATACGCTCAGAGCCATCCTTGTGCAGGACCCGGAAGGAATTCGGGATCGTGAGCTCTTTCATCTGAACGGCGTTTGTGAAGTCGTTAAACGCACGCGTGAGATCGGCGGTGTGAATAAACCGAAAAGCGCTCTTGCCCATCATCTCGCCGGGTGTATATCCCAGAAAACGCTCGACCGAAGGGCTGGCATACGATATCAATCCCCGCTTGCTGAGGATGAGAATCATGTCCGAAGCGTTTTCGGTCACAGCCCTGAAGAATTCCTCGCCTGATGTTCGCGCAGACTCCGTCACCTCACCGCGATCGGATCCTCGATTCGGGGCTCTCCCTTGAGCCAGGGAAGCAACGGCCTGTTTCCTTCGCAGCATGGAGAAGATGCAGGCGTGCAACTGTTCGGAGGAGAACGGCTGGATGAGGTAAGCGTCGGCTTCCGTTAACGGAATCTCGCCCACCGAATCAGAGTCCGGGACAGACGGGGAGATAAGAACAACGGGCGTATCGCGTAGCGTGCCCTCTGCTTTCAACTGAGCGCAGAGACGGGCGGAATCGATATCCCGGAGTCCGGGGCCAATGAGGAGAACATCGGGCTTTTCCTTCTTTGCAACACGCAGGCATTCGGCGCCGCTCGCAGATTCCAGAACGACGTAGCCCCGGTTCCTCAGGGCAGTCGTGGTGGACGAAAGCGACTCCGGGTCCGAATCGACATTCAGTACGGAAAAATCCCCCCTAACTATTTTGTTGCTCAGCTCCCCCACGTGTCACCTTTTCGTAGTTTGTTGCTTATCCATCGAAGTCTGCGACTCTGCGAAGCCCGTGCATCACAGCGATGCAGTCCCGCGAGGCGGACGGGTGAAGCATGTTCCGGTTCAGAGAGTATACATGATTCGCGAGACCGCAGGTGCATCCACGGTCCCGGACGAACAATGGAGCGGCAGCGCGAAAGGAATGGCGCCGCCCCCTTAACGTTTGGAGGCCGATTTGCGGTCGGCCCGATTGGGAAAGAGCTTTTTCAAAACTTCATTCACCAGGGTTTCCATTCCGATGGGCTTCCGGAGGTACGTGACGTTTTTATCGGTTTCCCATGCGCCGGCGTTCCCGGCCGCCCCGGTCATGAGAATCATCGGAATGCCTGCGGTTGCCGGATCCTTTTGAAGCATTTCACGGAGCATGAACCCGTTCATGTTATCCATCATCACATCGCTGATGATGAGATCCGGGGTCCGTGCAGCGGCGAGCGTGAGCGCGTCGCTGCCGTTCTCTGCTTCAAGGGTCTTGAACCCGTGCCGGCGGAGAACAACGCTCACCACCGAGCGCACCTCCCGATCATCGTCAACAACTAAAATCGTCTTTTCGATATCCATTCGAGATCTATGTTTCCGTTTCTCGTTGTGATGTCGGAATGCCGGCGATGCGGAGCAAAAAAGCGCTTTTCCGTACCAACCGAGTCGCCGCCCGGGGGGGAGCTTTACGAAGCCCCCGTCTTCTTTGAAAGGTAGCGGTCTCCACGCAATTGCGCAATACCGTACTCCTGGAAACTTGCGAACTGACTCTTTCTGAGACACGCGACTTGATCGCTGCGAAAGTAAAGACGACTTCACCTCGGATGATTCCAACCGGGACGAGAGTTGACTTTGCCGAGATGTCTGGAGCCCGTCTCAAAAATCCTCACGCCAAGCCGCGAAGACGCAAAGGCAATCTAAAATGTGTGATTCTTGGCGTCTTAGCGTGATTCTTTTCTTCTATTTCGAGATGACTTCTAACAATCCGGGCGCTCTCCGCTGCTTAAGCGGCGTGCTCCAGCGTGCGCTGCGCATCGTACAAATCACAAGCGACTTGCAGGTTCATCCAGAATTCTGAAGATGTCTTCAGCGCGCGAGAGAGCAGGATGGCGGTCTCGGCTGTCATGTCACGCTTGCCGTTAATCAGCGTGTTGATTCGCTGAATGGGAATTCCCATCCTGCGCGCGAGTTCCACCTGGCTCATGCTGAGAGGCTTCAAGAACTCCTCAAGCAGGATTTCTCCAGGATGCGTTGGCTTTCGGTTTTTCGGAATCATCGTCGTCACCTTCAATGATAATCAGTGATCACAACATCTTTGGCGTTGCCATCGATCCACTTGAATACAATGCGATACTGCTCGTTGATCCGAATCGAATGATGTCCCTTCCACCTCCCTTTCAGAGCTTCAAGTCTGTTTGCGGGAGGCACGCGAAGGTCGCGGAGATCATAGGCAGAATTAAGCATATCGAGCTTACGAACTGCAACTCTCCAGACTGACTGTGGAATCCGGCGTCCGGATTTCGAGTCGAGCCCGTTATAGATATCCTCAGTCGCTCTGTCAGCGAAGTTCAGGATCATAGTCTAAGATACCGCTTTAACATATTATGTGCAAGCGAGAACTTTCACCCGCCACATCGGATTGGCATTTCCGTTCGGGCCGTTCGGCGATGGCGTACTTCCCGTAGAGACGTTTGTAGTGTCGGCGTAGACTGTAGGGACGTTCAAAGTGTTTGTGTTTTCGGTATGGACGTTCAAAGTGTTTGTGTTTTCCGTAGGGACGTACAAAGCGTTTGTGTTTTCAGGGACGTTCAAAGTGTTTGTGTTTTCCGTATGGACGTTCAATTGAACGTCCATACAAAAACTTCAGTGCGTAGTCCCATCCCCTAAGTCTTGTGGATCGCCGATGGTATCTAAGGGCATCATAGGCCATGCGTGTCCCTCTCCCAGAACTCGTCCTCGGAGAGTGAGACCATTTTCGCAGACAGGCACAAGACTTTTGCGTTGGCAAAAGAGGGTTCGATCCTTCGGCTCCGGGCTCATAACTTGTCGAATGGCTTCAAAGATTCCGTGGATTTGTCTGTCATGTGTCTCGTACTTCCGCTCAAGCTCTTCAAGCTTATGCATCAGGTCCTTGTGTGTTAAGAGGATCTCGCGCAAACGCACGAATGCCCGCATGATGGCAATATTCACCTGGATAGCCGTGTTGCTTCTAAGCACAGACGAGAGCATCGCGATCCCCTGCTCCGTGAAGGCATATGGGACATATTTCACATTCTGACCTCTCTTCAAGGTCACAATTTGTGACCTTGAACGAAGAGGGCTATGACGGACGGCTTGCGTTTCTTCGGGCGAGAGCCGGAACATGAAATCCTCGGGGAACCGCTGAGGATTACGCTTGACGGCTTGCATAAGGACTTTGGGCTGCACCTTGTAGAGCTCGGCGAGATCACTACTCAGCATTACCTTCTGACCGCGAATCTACCCCGTGAGATAGTTCTTCAGTCGGTTCTTGATGTATCTCTTCCCCCATGCGGTTTTGAGATACTTCTCTCTCCTTAGGGCATCCTTCTGATTCAAACACCCTTCCCAGTATACTAGCTCCATAGGGATTCTGCGCTTTGTCGAGTTCACTTTTCCGGAGTTGTGATCGTCCATTCTCTTTGGAAGATTACCTGTGTAGCCCGTATAGAAGTACTTGTCAGTTTGAGACCGAAGAACATATACGTAGTAGTATCGTGTCATGAAATTATCTCACGGGGTCCGAATTCGCTTTTCGATCAGGGGCACGGACAGCACGATTTGTTTGGACATTCGCTCACCCTCAGACTTTGTGTTTAGAGCCATTTTGAGGGCAATGAATGCATT
>Ga0154319_1013_pt1 | contig 12006 bp, 3 predicted proteins | sample RifGroA2_FD_117659 | JGI IMG/M metagenome (GOLD analysis project Ga0154319, IMG submission 117659) | Ignavibacteria bacterium GWA2_54_16 | reverse complement strand
AACCATGTCTCCTCAATGTTCTTCTCGCAGGTTTATCGGTGTTGTATTGTTGCTGTTTGTCTCCCTGGCGCAGGTGTTGATGGCCCAGGGATCCGCGACCATCAAGGGGCGGGTGGTGGACGCCGCGACAGGCGACGGCCTTCCCGGCGCCAATGTTGTCGTGCTGAGTACCAGCTTCGGTACGTCGACCGATCTGGATGGAAATTACGTTCTCCGTCTGGTGCCGCTCGGGCCGTGGACGTTGAAGGTGTCGTATGTGGGGTATAGGCCACTCACGGAAGAGGTGAATATCTTTTCCAGTGTTACCATCGAGCGAAACTTCCGGTTGACGCCCCAAATTCTCGAAGGGGAGGAAGTTCTTGTGACCGCGCAAGCTCAGGGGCAGATGCAGGCCATCAACCAGCAATTGGCGTCGGATAAAATCGCAAGCATTGTTTCCGAGGCAAGGATACAGGAACTGCCCGATTTCAATGCTGCACAGGCGATCGGCCGGTTGCCGGGCGTTTCGACACTCCAGAGTTCGGGTGAGGCAAATAAAGTCGTCATTCGTGGTCTGGCGCCTCAATACAACGCTGTGGCCGTTGGCGGCATTACGCTTTCTTCGACGGGAAGCACGCAGATCGGAGTAGCTTCCCAGCCTGGGAGCGGAGGCACCGTCAATACCGACCGGAGCGTTGATCTGTCGATGATCACGCCCTATATGATCAAGTCTGTCGAAGTCTTCAAGTCGCTTACGCCGGACATGAATGCCAACGCGATCGGCGGCTTTGTGAATATGACATTGCGCGAGGCCCCGGAACAATTCCGCACGGACCTGCTGTTCCAATCCGGCTACACACAAAAGAGCGGCACGTATGGCAACTACAGAGTTGTGGGGGCTGCCAGCGACCGTTTCCTGGAGAATGCGTTTGGTGTGTATCTCCTTGCGAACGCTGAACAATACGACCGGGACGCCGATAACATGAATGCAGGGTATACGCCGTCGAGCAGCGTCGTTCAACCGGACGGCTTTCGGCCTGTGAGGGTAACCAGTGTGACCCTGAATCGGCACTTCGAAACCCGGAACCGGTACGGTGGAAACGTTATTCTCGATTACCGGCTTCCCTCCGGGACCATTAAATCGGTCAATGTGTTCAGCCGTTTGAATTCGGACTCACGGGATTACCGGACAATCCTGGATTATCAAAACCGCAACATTCTCTTTCGATACACCGAGGGGAAGAACACGACCGACCTTGCAATGAATTCCCTGGAATTCAACAATGATTTCGGATTTCTGTCCATGGAGCTCAAGGTCGCCAACTCGTATTCAAGGAACCTGAGACCCGGCTCTCCCCAATTCAACTTTACCCAGACGGCGGGAATCAGCAATACGGCGCCCGTCAACGCAGTTCCGGAAAGTCTTGTCACATCCGTCAGTTACAGAGGTCCGGCTCAGACGGTTCTGAACGAGATCAGCTTGTTCAGCGCCGACTTTAAGGCCAATGATCAGGTGTACAAAAGTGATTTCAAGATCCCCTTTAACCTTGAAAGTGTTACATCCGGGTATTTCAAAGTGGGCGGGGAGCTCCGCCACAACCTCCGCACCAACGGCCAGGGGACTCCGTATGCGGGCATACGAGCGGGTTCCCCCATCAGCAATCAACTGGTGCAATTAATAGAAGAACGGTACGGCATAGCACGCGATCCCACGACGGCGTCCTTCACGGGAAACAATTTTACTTCACCTGATCCAGATCTCATCGAAGAGTTTTTAGAGAACCGGTTCGGCGGACTTCTTTGGGGGAATGACCGGAATATCTTGACCGGAATCACGGATTTTTTGGCGCATGAGCCATCGATCAACGCCAGTAACAGCAGCAGCACGAACCCCGGAGGATGGTTCGACGGAGCGTTCCAACGCCTGCCGAATAAGTACCGATACTTCGAAAAGTACTATGCAGGTTATTTGATGACAGAGTTGAACTTCGGTCAATCGTTGAAGGTAGTGGGGGGCGCGCGTTGGGAGGAAGTGAAATCGCTGTTTGACGCCTTTAATTTGTCCGATGGCCGCGACATCAACACGCAAGTCGTCGATTCCGTTTCGGCTCACCCCTGGAACCGTTTTTGGTTGCCGATGGTTCAGGCAAAATTGAACGTGTTTGAATGGGCCGACATTCGATACTCGTTCACCAAAACCCTCGCCCGGCCCGACTATCACCAGCTTTCACCCCACTTCAGCATGGATTATACGCAGTTTAACGTTCGGGCAGCCAACCCGGCATTGAAGACGGCAGAAGCATTCAATCATGATCTCTTTATCACGTTTCACAGTAATGAGCTGGGCCTGCTGACGCTGGGTGCGTTCTACAAAGAGGTAAAGAACTTCACGTTTTCGACTCAATATACCTTGCACCCCCGTGACTCGACAACCCCTCCCGGTCTGAACACCATTGAGTCGTACAGGGTGCGCACTGCCAGTGGGGGGACCATCAACTATATCAGTCCAAAAGACGGCGCGCAGGTCTTCACTTATACGAATAGCAAGAGTCCTGCTTATGTGAGGGGCATCGAGGTGGACTTTCAAACACGGTTTTGGTACCTGCCGTTTCCGCTCGATGGATTATTGCTCGGGGTCAATTACACGAAAGTCTCGTCCAAAGCGATCTATCCCTGGAGAAACGACACGACCATTTTCATTCCACCACGAACCGTCAAAGTTGTTACGCTCGATCGCACACGCGAAGGGCGTCTGATAAACCAGCCGAACGATATTCTGAACGTGTCCGTCGGTTACGACTACAAAGATTTTTCAGGCCGTTTGTCGCTCTTGTTTCAAGGTAATTCCGTCAGCAACATTGGCGCGTTTGCCGAACAGGACGGCTTTACGAAAGATTATTACCGGATGGACATCTCTGCCCGACAAAAGCTGCCGTGGTACGGTTTGCAGCTGTTTCTGGATATCAACAATGTCAATAACAGAAAGAATGAATCGGCTCAGGCATCGATCAACGGTTTCACCTCTCAACAGTTTTATGGCCTCACGGCTAATCTCGGGGTACGGTTCATCTTGTAACGAGTGTCCATTGTCGATACTATCAAATCACCAAAACATAGGAGGTGTGGAATGAAGAATTGTGCACGAGCGTTGATGCTACTGGCAGTCCTTGTTCCCATCGGTCTGTTCGCACAGACAGACACCGTGAATGTCGCGAGCGACTTCGGTGTGGGTGAAGGAAGCCTCAACAGGGCGATTGAGCAGAGGATCGCGGCCGGAACGTTGTCCAACGCTGTTTTTAAACTGGAACCGTACGGTCTCTATATTCTTACGGGCACCATTACTGTTCCGGCCGGTCGGCGTCTCACCATTGTGGCTCCCGACCCGGGGACCTCTCAAGAGAGTGCTCCGCCGATGCTTGTCTGGACTCCTGCCGCCGGGGTCGACCGCACCTTCTACTTCAATGCCTTCGGCGATCTGTACTTTAAGAATATCTGGATCCTCTATGCAACGACCAACACGGCCGGGGAGGGGACGCAGGTCGGGACCAACATCGAGATCAGTCAGGATACGACCGACAACCTGAACATCGCCGAGTTTGATAATGTGATCTTCGATTATTGCAACATCGGAAGCGGTGGGGGCGCTGTGACGGTGTCGGCCGCGCATGCCCGATTGAAGTTTACCAATTCCTACTTCCGGAACCTGACCGACACCCACTTCCGCTACTATGGAAGGCCGGTCTCGTACCGGTTCAACACCACAGGGTATCATATCGATAAGGTGACCTTCGAGAACACGACGTTTGCAAACTTCGGATATGCGTTCATGCAGGAGGGGGGCGAATATGCGGATACGGTCATCTTCAACCATTGCAACTTCCTGAATGGGGTCATGTTCTCCCTGCAATCCGGCTGGTGGAATTGGCTCTCCGTGACGAATTCCGTCTTTGTGAATGCGTTTATGTTTGGCTGGCTCGAGGGAGCTACACCGGCTGGAGGGGCTCTCAACATCGATAGCGTCTCGACCTTCGGGTTCACCGTCCCCTTTACCGACCCCCAACGACACATCCTCTTTGCCAATAACAGCTACTTCATTGAGAAATGGCTCGTGGACTATATGACCCCCAAAGGCCCTAATAATCCCAACGGAGGCAACGCCTACAGCGACACGGCGACGGGAGGGAACATTCCGAAGCCGATGCCGATGATGAGTGCAAAGACGAAGTCGTTTTTCAACAACAAGGTCGCTTTCCCGTACATAACAATGATGAACGTCTACGATCATGATGAAGTAGGCGCAACGGCGAATCCCGGGTTCCTGATTCCTCCCACGAACATTGAAAGGATCAAAGACTTTCTCTTGCGTAAATGGACGGACAACTCCGACGTCAACTGGGCATTCGACCCCAATTCGGACGTCAATCAGAGTTGGCCGATGAATGAGCAGCTGAGGTACAGCAACGCGACGTTGCGTGCGGCCGGCATGGGTGGGTTCCCGCTTGGGGATCTGTATCGATGGTGGAACAGCCAGCCGCAGACCTACCAGAATTGGAAAGCTCAGGCGGCTGTAGAAAACCAGACCATTATGAATCTCCTGACGGGTGGCGTCACCGACGTGGAAGACGTCGCCGACCTCCCTGTTGCGTTTGAGCTGAACCAGAACTACCCGAATCCGTTCAACCCGGCCACACAAATCGATTTCTCGCTTCCCGTGCGAGGGCGCGTCTCCCTCAAAGTGTTCAATCTTCTCGGCATGGAGGTCGCTACACTGTTCGAGGGGGAGAGGGAAGCAGGAAGACACAGCGCCACGTTTAACGGCGCCAACCTCGCAAGCGGCATCTATTTTTATCGGTTGAACGTTACACCGTCGGTCCATCGGGATGAAAAAGGGGGGACGGTTTCTCTTACGAAGAAACTGGTTCTCTTGAAATAGAGAGTTCTGTATTTCTTTTTTTCTGCTCCATTAATTCCTTCGTTACTAATTCACTAATAACCAACAATTACAAAGTGTGGAGGAAACATGAGACAGCTTTTACGATTCGGTGCATTAGGAGCACTGCTCCTCTTGCTCGGGGTTGGTCTGTTGCACGCGCAGGAAGTCGTGTTCACTGCCGGCCCCGCCGTCACTCCTACGTCGGGCGCCTCAAACGGCGGTTTCGCGTGGGGTGATGTGAATGGAGATGGCACTCTGGATGTCTGGATTCCATCCAGTTATATCGTGCTGAACAACCTGACGTCATTTGCAGCCGCCGCGTCCACAAAGACGGCAAATGTCACAGGGAATGTGAACTCTGTCGGAGGACTCCTGGCCGATTTCAATGGCGATGGTGTTCTTGATCTGTGGTCAACGCAAGGCGCCAATCCAAGCCAGGGTCTCTATTATGATAGCTCCGGCGTATTTATTCGGGCAACCGGGACGGGCGACCTCTCGACGGCGCCAGGCACGGGCACGGTCTTCGCCGGTATGGCAGTGGCGGATATCAATCACAGTAATTACCTGAGCGCAGCGTGGAGCGCTATCAAGGGGACCTATTCTGATGGCCTCGTCTTCCCGAAAGGCAACGGCATCGTGCTACTCAAAGGAGGGGCCTCCGGTTTCACGAATGCTGGGAACAACGCAACCCCCGCAAATCTCTCCATCGATACCACTCGTTCATTTGAATCGTGGAATATAAACTTCCTCGATGCAAATAATGACAAGTATCCCGATCTGATGATGACGAGCATGCGGCATGGGTTCCAGCCGACAGCCACCGCAGTCGACTCTCAGGGTGCTCGAAAGGGATGCGTCCTGTACATGAACGATGGGACCGGCAAGTTCATCGTTCCGACGGGAGCAACCCTTGGCCGTACGATCTTCAATGTCGACTCCATCTCACAGGGCAAGTCGTGGGGCAGAGCCGTGGCTGATACGGGTATCATTGTTGAGGATACGGTCCGCCACTTCAGCGCCATCGGCTTCACATGGGGTGACCTCAACAACGATGGAAACGCGGACTTGATTTTCACCGGGTTGGGTGCAGATAACTACAATGGCCAGGGAACTCTTACCCGGGTTATCGTGGTCTATGGAAAGGGTGACGGCACATTTACGTACAAGTGGAACGGGACAAGCTACGTTCACAGCGGATTGCCCGATGTAAATAATATCCGGGCATGGGACATAGGGGATTACAATAATGACGGATTTCCGGATATATTCGGAGCTGTGACCTTCGGTCCCCGGCGTATGTGGAGAGGCAACGGTAATGGCACTTACACGGAGGTGACAACCGAAACCTACATGTCGACCAACGGTGGACGAGCTGGAAGCTTTGTCGACTACAATAACGACGGCTTCCTGGATGTGTACACGTATACCGGGCTTAATTCGTCGTTGCAGAGGAACAGCGGCAACTCCAACCACTGGATTGCCTTCACGCCTGTCGGAACGGGTAACAACAAGTCCGCCATCGGCGCCCGCTTCACACTCTACGCGCAGGGTGGCACCCTCAAACAGACGCGTTTCATCAAGGGAGAAGGCAATGCGGGAGGTGGAAGCGCGTTGAGGGCCAACTTCGGCATCGGCATCAACACGTCCATCGACAGCGTCGTCGTATGGTGGCCTGATGGCACAACAAAGAGCTACACAGGACTTGCGGTTGACAAATACTGGACTGTCGTGCAAGGTTCTGAGAATCCATCGGCGCCAACTCTGGCAACCCCGGCGAATGCGGCGACTGCCGTCGCTCAGACCGGAACGCTGACGTGGAGTGCCGCAGCGGGAGCAGCCTCCTATAAGGTGCAGGTTTCCCTCGATGCGACATTTGAGAATGCAGCGTTGTTGGCAGTCGACGCTCCAGCGACCGGCACCAGCTACGCGTATTCCCTCGGCGCTGCCACGAAGTATTACTGGCGCGTAGCCGCAGTCAATGGTGGTTTCATGAGCGCATTCAGCGCGGCCAATAACTTCACCACTGCAGGCGCAGCGGCAGCTGTAGTTCCCACGCTGCTTTCGCCGGCAGACGCTGCCGTGAACCAGCCAGCGTCCCTGACGCTCAAAGTCGGAAAGACCTCCGCTGCATCTCGGTATCAATGGCAGGTCTCCGTCCTGTCAACATTTACCACGCTCTTCGCGAGTGAAACAACAGCGGACACGGCCTACACAGTGCAGTTGGTTGGTGGCCAGAAGTTCTATTGGCGCGTGCGCGGAGTGAATGACCTTGGCGCGACTGCATACTCAGCCGCTCAATCGTTCACCATTATGGCTGCGCCAGCCAGAACAACGCTGGTCTCGCCGGCCAACAACACGCAAAATGTGATCTCAGATAGCGTGTTCTTTGCCTGGAGGGCTGTGAGTGGTGCAGCAAGCTACAACCTGCAGGTCTCGACCGTCAACGCAACCAATACCTATTCGACGACGGATACGACGTATAGGCTTAACAACCTCGCGAAGCTCACCAACTACACCTGGAAGGTTGAGGCGATCAACGCTGGTGGAACGAGCAACTACACTGGCAACTTTGCGTTCACGACCATCATTGCTGCTCCCGCCGTGCCGTCAGCTCTCCTACCGGCGAGTGCCGCGGGAGGGGTCGGTCGTCTGGGGCCCTTTGTGTGGAATTCCACACTGAATGCGACGAAGTACCGGCTTCAGATTGCATCCGACAACGCGTTTGCAACGATCGTCAGGGATACAACGGTGGCGCTTGACACGACCTGCGTGTTGAGGACTCCTTTGGGATTGAACGCGGATTACTACTGGCGTGTTCGCGCTGAAAACCTTGGAGGCGCGAGCGCCTATTCGACGGCGAGGTTGTTTACCACCGGGACGGTGCTCGACGTTGAGGATCTTGGCGGGGCGGTGCCGCAGGAGTTCGCACTCCTCCAGAACTATCCGAATCCGTTCAACCCCTCCACCTTGATTCGCTATGACCTTGCGGCGAGCGCGCACGTGAATATTGCAATCTTTGACGTGCTTGGCCGCGTTGTCACCACGTTGGTAGACGAGGTTCAATCGGCGAGTCGTTACTCGGTCAATTGGAATGCAACGGGTCTCAGCAGCGGCATTTACTTCTACCGGATTTATGCCCGGAGCCAGGATGGTGCACGCGACTTCATTTCGACGAAGAAGCTCATCCTGATGAAGTAGATTCGATGAAGTACGTTCCCTCGTGACATGTGCAGCCCGTTCGCGATCTACGAGCGGGCTGCATTGTTTTAGCTATTACGGTGCGATGGGGTTCGATGGGTGCGTGTGGCACGATGGATCTGCAGCCGCTATGAATTATTCAGGAGAATCATTGTGAAGAAGAATCCGCCATTGTGCGAAGAGCTGATGAAGGCCTGTTGTATCGCTGTTGCTCTGATGACACTCGTCTCGGTGAAAGCACACGCTCAGGGGGGGATCCAGACAGACGTCCCCCGGCTGAAGGATGTGTATGCCAGGGATTTTCATATCGGTTGTCTGTTGTCGTATGCGCATGTCGGTTTCCCTGAAGATCCACCAGTACCGGGTCAGTCAACGCCGGTCTATCCCAACGGGGATGGAGGACAGCTCATTAGATTTCACATGAACTCCATGAGTCCCGGTAATTGGATGAAAGCGGTATATATTGTGGATATCGCCGGTAGTGCCTCGGCGTATAGTGCAGCCGCCACGCAGGCGGAAAAAGATTCCATCGACGGACATCCCAAAATTACATTTAATGGAAATATCATTGCGCAGCTCAATTGGGCTCAACGGCAAGGGTTCACGTTCCGCGGACATACGCTCGTGTGGCATAGTCAAACCCCCGGTACAGCGTTCTTCCGGTCAGGGTACACCAGCGGGGGAGCGCGGCTGACGAAGCAGAAGATGACCGAGCGCCTGGAGAATTACATCAAAGAGGTTATACGATTACTCCATGAAAGCTGGCCGGGATTGCTTTCAGCAGTGGACGTTGTGAACGAAGCAGTCAACGACGCCGGCAACGACCGCACAACCGACAGCGAATGGTGGGTGACGTTTGGTGATAATAGTTACATCATGAAGGCGTTTGAGTTCACTCGCAAATATACGGTTCAATACGGCGAGACCCAGATCAAGCTCTATTATAATGACTACAATACCCACTCTTCCAGCAAGGCGGATGGTATTGTACGGGTCTGCACCCCTATTTTTCAGGCGGGATTCTTGGACGGTATCGGCATGCAAGACCACGACCAGATCTCATCACCGACCGCAGCACAATGGATAGCTTCCTACAACAAGTTTTCCCCCATTTGCACGGAGATGTCCGTTACCGAATTGGATGTGAACCCCGGAAGCAGTTCTCTCACGACTCAGGCAAATCAATACGCGATGCTGTTCAAATGTTTTGTGGAGCGAAGCTATCGGTCGGGACGCGGGAAGATTGTGAGTGTCTCGAAAGATGGCTTAAATGACCAATGGGCTTTCGTCGCCAATGCATCGCTCTGGACTAATCAGAACCAGTGCAAACCGGCGTTTTACGCCGTCGCCGATGTGGGACTTCATTACAACACGCTGGACTCCCTTATCACGCATGCAAACTCATTGGATTCAAGCCAATATACCACGGCCTCCTGGTCAACGTTTTCATCTACTTTCGCCTCGGCGAAGAATGCGATGGCTCAGAATTATTCGTCGTCCAATTCCGCTGCCACCTCTCTTGGGATGGCAAAGGTGGATTTGAAAGCAGCCCTCGACGGACTGGTGACCATCACTACCGGGGTGGAATCCGTGAGTGGAGATGTGCCGGTAATGTTCTCACTCAGTCAGAATTATCCCAATCCCTTTAATCCGACAACGCAGATTGATTATTCCCTTCCACAGAGCAGTCTCATCTCGTTGAAAGTGTACAACCTGTTTGGGGAAGAGGTGGCGACACTGTTCGAAGGGGTCAGGGAGGCAGGGCGGTATCACGCGACGTTTGATGCACGCGGTTTGGGCAGCGGAGTCTATTTCTACCAGCTGAGAGCGAATAATCATATCGAAGCAAAAAAACTGGTCCTCCTGAAGTAAGAGGGATCAGCTTACCCAACGATGGAGATGGGGAATGCGTTCAGGGATTACACATATCCAGAGGTTCAGAACATTACTCTCTCTGGTACTTTCTTTCTGTGTATTGATGGGATATCATGCCTTTGGCCAATCTCCCTCATTCAAAACGCACATGAACCCCGTCATTCCCGGCGACCACCCGGATTGCACGCTGACGAAAATCGGCAAACACTTTTACACTGCCGGCTCGTCGTTCAACCCGACGCCGGTGATCTATCATTCAACTGACCTCGTCCATTGGGAAGCGGTTGCCCAGCCCGTGAGTGCAGAATGGGTGAATTACGGAGACTCTCCCGCCGGCGGGTGCTGGGGCGGACAGGTGGTGTATCGCAAGGGAAAGTACTGGTATTTCTTCTCGCGCTCGAACGTTATGCACTTTACGACAGCCGACGACATCAGAGGAACATGGAGCCTACCGACAGCCATGAGTGCGCCGCCTGGCGTACCGGGGTTGGGATATGACAACTCGATTTTCATCGACGACGACAGTACATGGTATCTCGTAGTAAAAAACGGGAGGGAGAACAACTGGATAGTGCAGCTTGGAGACAACGGCCAGCCGCAGGGAGCCGTGTATGACTTGAGGTGGCTGAACCCCGCTCCAACCTACCCGTTTAGCTGGGCAGAGGGTCCTGTCATGTGGAAATACAAAGGCTTCTATTATTATAGCTTCGGTCTTAACGTTGGCGGTGGGCAGAAGGTTTTCAGAAGCGCTACACTCACAGGGGACCAAAACGCGTGGATAGAGTTTGGTGATTTCTTTAATCTGAGTGATCCACTGGCGCCTGAAGCATTATTTCGGAATCCAAACCATAACTCGGCGACGGTGATGCTTGACGATAGCACGCACTGGGTTGTTCATCCGTTGTGGCGAAGTGCAAACAACAATGAATGGTACGGTCAGGGCCGGCAGGGGTTACTCAATCAAGTACGGTATAGTGCAAACGGCAAACCGACAGCCGATTATCCAACGAATGTTCAAAGGAATGCACCTCTGTTGCCAAGCAGTGGAATTCCGTGGATGGTGCCGCACTCGGATTTCTTTGATTCTGAAAAGCTGAATCCGGAGTGGTCTTTTTTAGGCCAAACCCCCTCGAGTCTCTCTTCTCTTACGAAGCGCAGCGGTTGGCTTACCCTATCGCCCAAAGGAAGGAATCCGAACACCGTTATCAAGAACGACGGCGAACACAACTATTCTCTCATGACGAAATTGGATTTTGCCGCACAGTCGGTTACCGACCAGACCGGCCTCTGGATTTTTAACGGATTGCAAACTCTTCGCGCCAAGCTCTATAGTTCCGTCGATAGCTCCGGAAACAAGATCGTAGCGTTCAGCTACAAGACGAATACCTCTCAAGTGAACAGTCCTGTGGCCGGCGGTGGAACCATCGTCTGGCTCAAGCTCGTTCGCGTCAACCACGTGCTCACAGGATATTGCAGCTCCAATGGATACGATTGGGTACAAGTGGGTGCCGCTCTCAACGTCGCTGATATGGATGGGCTTCAACCTGATTACAATGCATGGACGGGGAACCGGCAGGGATTGTTCGTCCAGGGAAAGTCGGCGGACTTCGATTGCTACGTCTATCGCGATGCGTACACTCCCATTCTGACCGGTTATCCGGCGAACCTGTACAGTAGAACCGGGATCTATACGATGGATGATATCCGCGACCGCGAGTGGGTGCTCTATGCCGGTGTAGAGTTTGGGAGTACGGACTACCCGAGAGAGCCAAGTTCTGTTGCGATAAGCGCTTCCTCTGCTACTGCCGGCGGTGTTGTTGAAGTGTGGCTCGATTCGGTCGACACAGGAACAAAAATTGCCGAATGTCCGATCGGCAACACCGGAAGCTGGAGCACGTTTGCCACATTTACGGTCGACCTTCTCGCGCCCGTTTCGGGCAACCACGATGTTTATTTGAAATTCAAGGGAGCAGCCTCAGAGAGACTGTTCTCCCTCCAGTGGTTGACATTTATGGATAAGA
>Ga0154319_1105_pt5 | contig 12138 bp, 14 predicted proteins | sample RifGroA2_FD_117659 | JGI IMG/M metagenome (GOLD analysis project Ga0154319, IMG submission 117659) | Ignavibacteria bacterium GWA2_54_16 | reverse complement strand
GCAGAAGCTCAAGATAGTGGGCGAGCGTTGTCGTGTTCCCGGCGTCCTGCAATTGTCCAACGAGTTTCTGGTAGGAAACAATCTGACCACTGTAGGAACATCCAAGATGAAACAGCTGCCGCAGCAACGCCGGCTTATCGACTCGCGTCATCAGCAGGATATCCCGGGCTATCGTCGTTTCGATCAAAGATTGAAGAATGTATTGTGCCCAGCGCTCACGGTCATGGATCAGCATTGCAGATCCCGGATATCCGCCATAGTAGAGGTACTGATCCAGATTCCAGCCGAATGCCTCCTGCATTTCAGAAAACGACCAATGCGTAACGGGGATAGACTCAAACCTTCCCGCCAGACTCTCGGTCAGGCCCTTCTCGATAAGGAGCGGAGACGATCCAAGCAAGACAATCTTGAGTCGGACTTTGGATCTCGAGTCCGCGTCCCATAGGCGCTTCACAGTCTCAGACCAGCCCGGGATCTTCTGAATTTCATCGAGAACGAGGATGCCACCGCTGGAGGGCGACTTTTGTATAGCGAGCCGCGCTGCTTCCCATTCCCGCTCAATCCATGACGTGCCCTTGAGCGCGGGCTCATCAGCCGACGCGAAGCGAGCGGGAGACTTCAACGATCCAAGAATCTGTTCAGCAATGGTTGTTTTTCCAGATTGGCGCGGGCCGGCCAAGACCTGGATAAACCGCCGGGGCTCTTTCAATCTCCGGATCAGGATCCCGTATTGTGGGCGTCGAAAGGTAGCCACAGATTTTGCTCAATTCGTTGAGTAATTTTACTCAATACACTGAGTAAATCTAGCCATCCCGGGGGAGAATGTCAAGGGCATCACGATTGTGCAGCGGAGTCGCAGGGTCGCACGGTGACGGTCACTTGCACTGATCATGTTCTGTCGTGCAGCATTCGCAGCAAGTACTGGCCGTAAGCATTCTTGTTCATCGACTGCGCCACGGCCTCGACCTGCCCGGCCGTAATCCACTTCTTTCGATAGGCAATCTCTTCCAGGCATGCGATTTTCAATCCCTGGCGGTCTTCGATCGTCTGCACGAATATGGATGCCTGGAGCAATGACTCGTGAGTGCCTGTGTCAAGCCACGCCATCCCACGCCCCAGGATCTCAACGCCCAACTTGCCACGCCTCAGATATTCGTTGTTGACGTCGGTAATCTCGAGCTCTCCCCGAGCCGATGGCTTAAGACCCCCAACAATCTCGCCGACTGTGTTGTCGTAGAAATAGAGTCCGGTAACTGCGTAATGTGATTTTGGATGCGCCGGTTTCTCCTCGATGCTCAAAGCGCGCCCACCGGAATCAAATTCAACCACACCATACCGTTCGGGATCCCGGACATAGTATCCAAAAACCATCGCCCCCTCTTTCAAGGCCGCAGCGCGAGCCAGGGAGCCGCTTATTCCGTCGCCATAAAAAATATTGTCACCGAGGATCAGTGCGACGCTCTGCTGTGCGACGAACTCACGGCCGACGATGAAGGCCTGCGCGATCCCTTGCGGCTTCGGCTGTTCGGCAAACTGGAATCGCACTCCCCACTGAGATCCGTCCTTCAGGAGATCCCGAAAGCGCGGCAGGTCACCGGGTGTTGAGATGACGAGGATATCGCGAATCCCGGCGAGCATCAGGACGGAGAGCGGATAGTAAATCATGGGTTTGTCATAGACCGGCAGGAGCTGCTTGCAAAGGGCAAGCGTTGCCGGGTAGAGTCGCGTTCCTGCGCCGCCGGCAAGGATAATTCCCTTCATTCGGATCACCTCTCCGTTCTCATATAGTGAATCACGATGCGCCCCTATGTTCCCCTAGGATATCAGTTGTTGCCGCAGTGCTTTCCAGACCTTCCGCATGTCTTCCGATATAAGCTTGACATCAGCCAACACAGGCATGAAATTCGTGTCTCCGCTCCAGCGCGGGACAATATGAAAATGCACGTGCTTGTCGATCCCGGCCCCCGCCGCGCGGCCGAGATTCGCTCCGAAATTGAATCCCTGCGGCTCACTGACTTTCTCCAGGGCTTTCATCGCGCGGGATGCAATATGCATAATCTCGACACTCGTCTCATCAGAGACCGATCCCATATCCGCTGTATGCTTGTACGGCACGACCATCAGATGACCGCTGTTGTATGGATAAAGGTTCATCACAAGGTAACAGTGTACGCCGCGCCAGAGGATGAAATTCTGCGCATCTTTACGCTGCTTCGCGATGCGGCAGAAGAGGCAGCCGGCGCTGCGCTTTGCACCTTTGAAAGACGCAATATATGCGGAACGCCAGGGCGAGAAGAGACGCTTCATGAAAGCACCTAAGATCTTTGAGTAAGGAGTAGGCCAAATGCAGTAGGGAGAAAGAGGCAGGCGGCAACCAGCACGCGACCATGCTGCGTTCCCCCTACTCCATACTCCCTACTCATAGAACGTCGAACTCTATTTAGCACAAAATTTCTCAGGTTGTTCAATCATCGAATACAGCATCCTTGAGACCTCATCGTACTTCGCGGCGAAATACTCGTATCGATCCGTCGTCGCGTAACCACAGTCTCTTGAGAAATCCAGCCAGACTTCGGTCTCAGCAGCTTCGCTTGAGCAATCAACTAGCTTACTCACAAAAGCCCTCTCGTATTTCCTTTTCTTCCATGCCTCGGCAAGATTCGATGGAATCGAGCGAGAACTTCTCCGTATCTGGTCGGTCAGCGAGTACTTTTCTTCCGGAGGGAAGGTTTTGGTTTCGTGGAAGATCTCCATGGCAAGCGCGTAAGATAGCTGGTATACGCGCAAATCCCTGTATCCGCGATATCCGGTTGCATCCTTTGCCACACCAACCTCCTTACTCCATACTCCCTACTGCATACTCAGTTAGACCCTCGCCTACTTTCCGTCCCCCAGCAGCACAATCTTCTCTCTCCCCTTCTTCACATTCTTGGTCGCGTTTCTCGTGTCGATAACACATCGAGCGTACTTCACGATCTCGTCGTAATCATACGTGCTGTGGTCCGTCGTGATCACCACGCAGTCGGCACTTCGCAACAATTCTCTGGTTACATCAACCGATTGAAACTCGTGGTTGTTCACCTTCACGCGAGGCACGTGGGGATCGTTGTAATGGATGTTCTTCGCACCATCCAGCAAGAGAAGCTCCACCACCTTGAGGGCCGGCGAATGCCTGATGTCATCGACGTCACGCTTGAACGCAACTCCCAGGATCAAAATTTTGGCCTCCCTGAAACCGATGGGCATCATGCTGATTTCACGCTGCACCATATTCTTCACATAGAACGGCATGTTCTCGTTCGTCTCGGCAGCGAGAGTGATGAAATTCGTCTGGAAATCGTGCTCACGGGCAAGCCACGACAGATAGTACGGATCGATCAGTATGCAGTGCCCGCCAATTCCTGGACCGGGATAAAACGGCATAAATCCGAACGGCTTTGTCGCCGCAGCTTCCACGACTTCCCAGACGTTTACACCGCCCATGCGGTCGCACAGCTGCGCCAGCTCATTCACCAAAGCTATGTTGACACTGCGGAAGATGTTCTCGAGAAGTTTTTCCAACTCAGCGACTTTAGGGCCCGAAACCGCTACGACATTGGACACCGCCTGCTGGGTGACCAGGCAGGCAAGCCTCGTACACTCCGCTGTCACGCCGCCGACCACCGTCGGAGTGTTGGACGTATTCCATTTCTTGTTGCCCGGATCGATCCTCTCAGGCGAAAAGGCCAAATAGTAATCCTTCCCGACCCTGAGGTTTGACTCGTCGAGAATCGGCTGCACATATCCCTCTGTGGTATTGGGGAAGGTCGTGCTCTTGAGAATAATCATCTGCCCCTTGCGAAGCCGGGGAGCGATTTCCTTCGTCGAGGCGACGATATAGGAAATGTCGGGCTCCTTGTTTGCCGTAAAAGGAGTCGGAACGCATATGAATATCACATCCAGTCTGCCTACCTCTTCGTACGTGGAGACGGCTGTAAGCTTGCCGCTCTTCGTCACTTTGGCGAAGACCTTATTATCGACGTCGTCGATGTAGTTTTTTCCGGCATTGATGGCGTTGACCTTGTTCTTGTCGACTTCAATGCCGACGGTCTCAAAACCCTTGGCGGCGTATTCCACCGCGAGCGGCAGTCCGACGTACCCGAGTCCGACGACACCGATGCGTGCTGTTTTCTGTTTGATCTTGTTTTCGAGTGAGGGCATGATGGATCTGGTTGTACTAGTGGATGATGAGGAACAAAAAGCTAGATAGAACCGGTGAATAGCACACAGAGTACACAGATGCTACAGATCGACACAGATCGTTGCGCAAGAAATTGTTAAGTTTTGTCTGTGAAATTCTCGTAGCGTCTGTGTATTCTGTGTTCGATTACCTGGCGCCCCGAAAAAACAAGCCCGCTTGCGCGGGCTCGATATTCGTCCGTTCGGCCTACTCTTCCTCTTCCTTCGCCTTTTCCTTGGCAGCGATAACCTTTTCCGCCTGCTCGCGGGGCAGTTCCTCGTAATGGTTGAACTTCGTGTGATACACGCCGCGGCCCTGGGTCATCGAGCGAAGGATCGTTGAGTACTTGTGAATCTCGGACATCGGTACCAATGCCTTGATCTTCTGGAAGCTCCCTTCGGACTCCATGCCGGAGATCTTCCCGCGTCGACCTGAGAGATCACCCATCACATCGCCCATGTATTCGTCGGGCACAATCACTTCGATCTCGTTGATCGGTTCGAGCAAGACCGGTTTCGCCTCCAGTATCCCTTTCTTGAACGCCATCGCGCCGGCGATCTTGAAGGAATGCTCGTCGGAGTCAACAGAGTGATACGATCCGTCAAAAATCGTCACTCTCACATCGACGATCTGATACCCGGCAAGAACGCCGCGTTGCATCGTCTCGATGACGCCTTTTTCGACTGCCGGGATGAATCGTCCCGGGACCACGCCGCCGACAACTTCGTCTACGAATTCGAATCCTCCGCCGCGCTGCAACGGCTCGATCTTCAGATAGACGTGGCCGAACTGACCGCGACCGCCCGTCTGCTTCTTATGCTTGTATTCGATCTCGTTCACCCTTGCCTTGATCGCTTCCTTGTACGGTATCCTCGGCTCGGTAAGATCGACATCGACGCCATATTTCTCTTTGAGTCTTTTTGTAACGATCAGAAGATGCAATTCTCCCTGTCCGGCAATGATCGTCTGGCTAAGCTCACCGTCGACGTGGACCAGGAACGTGGGATCTTCCTCATGCAGATAGTGAAGGCCCGTACCGATCTTGTCCTCGTCCCCTTTCGTCCGGGCTGCAATGGCCATACGGATGACAGGCTCGGGGAACTCGATCGCCGGGTAGATCACGGGGAAACTCTTGCTGCTGAGAGTATTGTTGGTATGCGTATCTTTCAGCTTCACAACCGCCCCGATATCGCCCGCAACAAGCTTCGCAACATCACGCCGTTCCTTGCCGTTCATGACAAAAATCTGTCCGAGGCGCTCGACCTTGCCGTTTGAATTGTTCGTCATGTCAAGTCCCGCGGTGACGGTGCCGGAACACACACGGAAAAAAGAGAGCTCGCCGACGTGCTGTTCGGAAACCGTCTTAAACGCGAAAAGCGACGGCTGCGCGTTTACATCGAGCGCAACCTGGATGGTCTGCCCCTTCTGGTCTTTCGCCTGCGCCGGACCGCGATCGGCCGGGGAAGGTCCGAACTGGATGAGGAAATTCAGAAGCGGGGTCAAGCCTATGTTCATGCTTGCGGCGCAACAAAAAACCGGGAAGATCTTTCGTGTGTTGAGAGCGAGTCTCAACCCCTTCTGCAGGTCCGCGTCCTTCAACGTTCCGTCTTCGAAGAACTTGTTCATAAGCTCTTCGTCAGTCTCGGCAATCTTTTCGATCAGTTCTTCGTGCAGATGGTCTGCCTTCTCCTTGAACTCAGCGGGGATATCGGATTCCGTGAAACGGCCGCTTCCGTCGCGTTGGTACTTGTAGAGCTTCATCTTCAGGACATCGACGACAGAGTCAAACGTAAGTCCCTGGTTTGCCGGGAACTGAACGAGCGTTACGTCTGCTCCAAACCGGTTCCTGGCTGTCGCAAACGCGTTGTCGAATTCCGCGTTCTCGTTGTCGAGCTTGTTGACGACCAGGATCGACGGTGTCTGATACCGTTTTGTGTAGTTCCAGACAATTTCAGTTCCCACTTCGGTTCCCTCGACCGCCTTAAGGAGGACGACGGCAATGTCGGAGACTCGCAGGGAAGAAATAACCTCACCTGTGAAGTCAGAGTAACCAGGGGTGTCGAGGATGTTGATCTTGTGGGAATCCCACTCGCAGTGGAGCAGGGAGGCGTTGATGGAGATCTTTCGTTCAATCTCGTCGGGGTGGTAGTCGGAGACGGTGCTGCCGTCTTCCACTCTCCCGAATCGGGTGGATGTTCCGGAGGTCAGGAGCATGGCTTCCGAGACAGTTGTCTTCCCGGAACCGCCGTGCCCGATAAATGCAATGTTGCGGATTTTGTCCGTCGTATATTCTTTTTGAGACACGCTAGCCACGGTAGCTCCTCATTCTTCAAAAGTGATGGATAGGACGAGAGGACTGTTCAGGGGCAGCTGATCAAGCAGTCGATTCGTGAGCAGGCCAGCCCGCCTGCGGCCCGCTCGATCGACTCGGTCGAGCGGATCCGGCGGAGCTCACGAACGGCGATGGAGATCAATCGCGGGATCGGAAACGCTCAAAAAAGATTCCGACGCTGCTCACGATGGTTCCGATGATCGATGCAACCTGGATGATCGGCTCTTCGATCCGCTGCTGCACGCGCTCTTCGAGCAGAAGGACATTGTCGGCCACACTTTTGAAGGACGTGAGTGAGCTTTTGACAATGTCGACATGTTCATCGATTTTCTGCGCTGTTGACTTCAGCTTTTCGGTGATGAAAGCGAGATTCTCGAGCACAGGTTTGGAACGTTGCGCGAAATCCGCCAGATCGCGCCTGAGGCTGGACAGCACGATGATGAGATAGATGCACAAAACCGCCAGGCTCGCCATCGCGATCACTTGAACGAGTTGAAGAACAGTTTCCACGTGAAGTTCCTCTCAAGAGAGTACAAAAACACCATTACGTTTCCACGCTACGCTTCCGCGGGGTCTTACGAACGGGTTCCTCCGCCGCCCGTCTTGTTGCGGGCATCCGTGAGGATTCGCTCGGCATCACCCATGAGGCTGTTCGCCTGTTCGCGGGCATCCAGAATCAAGGTGTCAGATTTTTTTTTTGCTTCGTTCATGATCTCCGAAGCTTTGGTCTTTGCCTTGGCGAGGTATTCCTCACCTTTGTCGACCAGCTCGCCGGTCTTTTCTTTGATGTCCTCGCGGAACTCCTTCCCGGTCTTCGGTGCATACAGCAAAGCCAGGACCGCGCCGACCACACTGCCGGCAATGAAACCAACGATCAGACCCTTCGCCATGCCATCGTTGCTATCGTCTGCCATACAATCCTCCTTGGGAAAAAGTGTCCGTAAAACCACGTTTGTAACGCAAATGAAAGTAGAAAATAAGAGCAAAAGAAACAAGAAAATCAGGTTTTGCTGTTCCCCCCGTCGTGAAAGCCGCTCACAGCTTGATTGAAGACCCGGTGGCCCCTTCGACTCGTCCTGCCAAGAAACAGCGGGACTCCCGCCTGCCTCATGGATCACGAACGGCAGGCAGGCGCTCAGGATGCGAGTCACCGAGGACGGTGGTATTGGAGGGATTCTCAGGAATGGGGAAGGACACCGGCGCATCGGAACACCAGAAAAGGCAAGTTTGTCCCGGCTTGGGACATCGTTCGACTTCGGTCCGACTGAGAATCGTCGTCCCTCCGCTCACGATGCGGCTAGGGTTTGGTGGTCAGCCTGGGAAAAGGGATCGGATCCTGAGCGGAGCGAGATCCGCTTTTCAGATCGAGCGCAGTCGAATCCACTCGACTCCACTTTGATCGGGCAGAGAGGGTCGCCCTTCGGCTCAACACGAGTACTCACATCACTCGCTCAGGGCGGTGCTCAGGATTCGACTGGCACCATCAGAAAGGGCAGGGTTGTCCCGGCTTGGTCCATCGTTCGACTACAAGCCGACGGAGAAGCGTCGGCTCTCCGCTCACGATGCGGCTATGGTCGGTGCTCAGGATTCGACTGGCACCATCAGAAAGGGCAGGGTTGTCCCGGCTTGGTACATCGTTCAACTACAAGCCGACGGAGAAGCGTCGGCTCTCCGCTCACGATGCGGCTATGGTCGGTGGGCAACCAAGAAAAGGAGGATCGCATCCTGAGCGGAGCGAGATCCGCTTCCCAGATCGAGTGGAGTCGAAGGATGCGGCATGGGTTGGGGGCAACTCGTGAAAAGGGATCGGCGGCTGCAGGGCGATACGCACCCCTGCTAGAAGTCCGACTTCCCCCGGCAGTTCTAATGAGAATTCGGACTTCCTCCCTCCCCACCGACGAAAACCGCCCTGATGAAGGCTCTCAACAGGGCGGTGGAAAATACTAGCGATACAGGGTGCTAACGATTCTTCTTTTTATGACGTTGCTTCCGCAAGCGCTTCTTGCGCTTGTGCGTCGCCATTTTGTGGCGCTTACGCTTCTTACCACTCGGCATGGCGCTCTCCCTTATTTGTTCTGGATTAGTGGACTAGAATGCTGCTCGAGGAACTGCTTCGCCTGCTGCCCCATCTCACTGTTCGGGGGAGCAATCGCAATAGTCTTCCTGAACCACTCGTTCGATTCCTGGAACTTCCGGGCCTTCAGCGTCACGATCCCCAGATTGAAATGCGCCTGAATGTGCTTGGGATCGTACTTGAGCGCCGACTTCATCTCGGCTTGGGCCTCATCCAATTTGTCGGTCTCAAAATAGCAGATTCCCAGATCCACGCGGGCATTTGCGTCTTTCGGGTTCTTCTCAAGATATCGTTTGTAGTAAGCAATAGCCTTATCAAAGAACCGCCCGTCGTGGGCAAGATTCGCAAGTGTAAGCATCGATGTGTAGTCCGTTGGGTTCGCGGCTACCTGCTTCTCCAAATCCGTTATCTGAGCAGCAATCTGAAGATTCGCAGCCGGCATCTGCAACTGTTGTGTGCCGGGGTTGGATTGCAGCGAGACCGGTGCCTGTTCCCGACCCGAAAAAAACTCCATCGCCAGAACAAAGATCACCAGAACACCCAGAAAACCGAATATCACTTTCGGCGAAAACAAAGGACTGGATTCAGCATCTTTCTTTCTGGCGTCACGGCTCCTGTCGGAGCGCTGGGCAGACTTTCTCTGCTGCTTTCCTTTGGCTCCCTGAAGTCGGACTCCGCAAGAGCTGCAGTATTCTGCTTCCGCCGTATTCGGGCTTCCGCAACTCGGGCAGGAACGACCCGCAGAATCCGATTCATAATCGGACGCACCTAGCGAGTCCGATCGCGGATCGGACTCTACATCAGACCATTCCAGGGATTTTCCACATTTCGGGCAAACCTCTGTTCCCAGCTTGATCTCGGTCTGGCATTCCGGACACAAAATCTTTGGCTTCATGCGGCGGTGGTCCCTGCTGTTTTCTTGAGATTCTCATCGACGACGTGCTTCAGGTCTTTCGAAACCTTAAAGATAGGTACGAAATGCTCTTCCACCTTGACCTGTTCGCCGGTTCTCGGATTACGGGCCATTCTCCCCTTCCGTTTCTTTACCTTGAAGCTCCCGAATCCTCTGATCTCGATATTCTTCCCTGCCTTCATCGCATCGATCACAGTAGAGATGAACCCATCGACCACGGCCTCGGTTTCCACCTTCGTCAATCCCGTCGCCGCTGCAATGACATCTACTATATCAGCTTTCGTCAAGGTACCTCCTGCGAATTGTTAGTACGGTGATGTAAACTTATATTGGAGAACGGGCTGGTTGAACACGTCCCGTTTTATTTCAGCCAACCCCGATACCGCCTCTCCCATCACCCGCTCCAAAAACGGCCTGAGCTTCCGCTCTTTCACGACTTTTGGCTTGCCGGAAATATCTCCCAGCTTCGCGGCGATGCTGATCGCGTCTTCGTACGTCCCGAGCGTATCGACGAATCCGTATTCCCTCGCCTGGCGTCCCGTAAATACGCGTCCGTCAGCGTATTCGAGCACTTTCTTGCGATCGAGCTTTCGCTCCAGGGCTACAACCGTAACAAATTGGTCGTAGACATCACCAAGCAGTTGGTCGAAAAACCTCTTCTCGTCCTCTGTCGTTTTGCGCAGCGGCGATCCAATGTCTTTGTACTTGCCGGTCTTGAAGGTTGAGGCGTCAATCCCGATCTTGTTCATCAACTCGTTGAAGTGCAGGAACTGGAAAATGACGCCAATGCTCCCGGTCAGCGTTCCCGGATTCGCAACGATCTTATTGGCGCCGCAAGCTACATAGTAGCCGCCACTTGCCGCCACAGATCCCATCGACACAACGATCGGTTTGCCGGCCTTCCTGGTCTTCCGTACTTCTTCGTAGATTTCCTGGCTCGCAGAAACGCCGCCCCCGGGTGACTCGATACGGAACACGATCGCCCTAACTGATTTGTTTTCACGGTATTTCTTAAACTGGCGGACGATTTCCTGTGATTCAAGAATCGGCTCGTTCAACTCGACAACCGCCACTCGTTCCCCTGATGTCCCTGTACTTTCGTCGTCGGCCCCCGTAAAGAGCATCGCCATAATCGAGAGAACAAAGAGTCCACCCATGACAAGAACGAATCCGACGATTCCGATAACCCATTTTGCTGTATTAGACATGTTCGCCTATGGAATGCCGCTTGAGCTGTCACCCGAGTCACCGAAGACCGGGTCGCATAAGTTATTGATATACTTATAATTATACGAAGAGACCGATTCAATGTCAAATACGAATTTCCACTGAAGAAGAACGTAAAGAATTGGGCGTAAACTGAGGAAATCTAACGGGGACGAAATAGCGGTCGGATGCAGGCGTCAGCATTCGATTCCAGAGCTCAATTGAAAAACTCTAATAGCGCAGCTGACCGGCCTAGAGACTGAAATGAAGCCGATCTCATGTTGCTTCTTGCAAGAAGAAAAAACCCCGGAGGGGGACCGGGGCAATGCTGGGAGAATAATGTGTCTGGACGTGCTAATGGTGATGAGTCAAAAACCTCTCGGCGTCGATGGCTGCCATGCATCCTGTGCCCGCGGCGCTCACGGCCTGACGGTATGTCGGATCCGCCACGTCCCCAGCCGCGAAGACACCCGGGATATTTGTCGCCGTGCTGTGCGGCTTCGTTACCAGATAGCCGACAGAATCCATGTCCAGCACTCCTCGGAAGAGCGACGTGTTGGGCTGATGTCCGATGCCAAGGAAGAGGCCATCGCACGGGAACTCGGTCAGTGTCCCGGTCTTCACATTCTTCAACCGCACGCCTGTAAGCGATTTCCTGCCCCCTTCATTCTTACCGAGGACCTCTTCAACAACCGAGTCCCACATGAATTCAATCTTGGGATTGCTCGTTGCCCGCTGCTGCATGACCTTCGAGGCACGCAGCTCCTGCCGGCGATGGACAATCGTGACTTTCGAAGCGAACTTCGTCAGGAACGAAGCCTCTTCAATAGCGGTGTCTCCCCCGCCGACCACCACGACGTGCTGGTTCTTGAAGAAGAATCCGTCGCAGGTAGCACAAGCCGAGACGCCATAGCCCATGTACTCGGATTCCGACGGAATATTAAGAAGCTTGGCGGTGGCCCCCGTCGAAACGATTATGGTCTCGCCGAAATACGTTTTGCCGTCAGCTACAACCTTGAAGGGGCGTTTGGAGAAATCGATCTCCGTAACCTGCTGAAAAATCGATTCCGCTCCGAACTTCTGCGCCTGCTGGCGGATCTTGTCCATGAGTTCGGGACCCATGATCCCGTCAGGGAATCCCGGGTAGTTTTCAACCTCCGTGGTAATCGTCAATTGACCGCCGGGCTGAATCCCTTCGAAGACGATAGGGTTCAAACTCGCCCGTGCCGCATAGAGTGCCGCTGTGAGGCCTGCAGGACCGGAGCCGATGATAATGACTTTGTGAGTGTTATCGGGCATAGTGCGTACGTGTCAGAAGTATTGAGTATGAATGTATGTAAGTATTGAAGTATGTGAACGGTGGAATGTTGGAATGATTTGGCGATTGAGCCATC
>Ga0154319_1107_pt1 | contig 12380 bp, 11 predicted proteins | sample RifGroA2_FD_117659 | JGI IMG/M metagenome (GOLD analysis project Ga0154319, IMG submission 117659) | Ignavibacteria bacterium GWA2_54_16 | reverse complement strand
AGCATCACAGCGGGACACTGTTCCAAGGCCCGGCGAAGTCGAACTCTATCACTACGGACGAGCACCTTCTTCAGGCGGTTCGCTACGTCCATCTTAATCCTTTGAACGCGAAGCTGGTTAAGAAGGCGCACAAATGGGAGTTCTCGGACTGCTCAGACTGGGTAAGCGATGCGAAGGATTTTGATGGTAAGTATGTTCGTGAAACGTGGTTCAAAGATGGCAGGGAGTACCTGAGGTTCCTTGAGGAGTATCAAACTGGCGGCATGAGGTTTGACGAACCATGATACCTTTTCAAGGTGCGTGAGTGTCACCTCTGACCTTGCAGAGCCAGCATCCGACCTAGTCGTACACACAACTCCTCGCTTCGTCCGCAAACGCTCGAAGAAGGTCCACCTCCGCATCGAAGAAATGGTCGGATGGACAGAGGACGTAACCGCCGCCTTCGCCGGCTTCTTCAAAACACCGTCGCACGGCTTTGCGGGTGAGCTCGGGAGCACATCCCGTGAAATAATGAAATTGATCGAATCCGCCGATCATGCACACGCGGTCGCCGATGCGCTTCTTTGCTTCCAGGAGAACGGTGTCCCCTCCCATCCCTTCAGGTGTGAACGTCTCCAGAGCATCCGGCTTCATGTCTGCCAGTCGCTCAAGAAAAGCCATCATCCCCCCGCACGTATGATAAACGATTCGCTGACCGACGGAATGGGCGAGCTCGATGAGCGGCGCGTCGTACGGCGCCACAAAACTGTCGAAGATCTCGGGAGAAATGACGGTTGAGGACGCGTCGCCGCCGCCAAGTTCCAAAACGTCATACCGGGCTCCCGTGAGTGACCGGATGAACACTTCCTTTCGGTCCTGAAGAATTTTGAGAAACGTGTGCACCCACTCGGGGTCCTCGAATGTGGCCATGATGAGCTCCTCGATGCCGTACAACACCGAAGCATCCTGCCAGCAGCCGGGCTGCCCATAGACGTCAAACGAGTTGATGAAACCTCTCACCAGTCCGCGCTCGCCGTATGCCGCCGTCTGTCGGTTTACCTCAGCCACGTCGCACTTCGGCTTCACGGCATACTGACCGATGATGTCGATATCGGACTTCTCCTTGATGAGCCGCTCGCTCACCCACGATGTGTGCTCATTGCTTTGCAGAACGGTGGTAAGTGTCTTTTTGGGCGTGATGAATGAATAACGGAGTGTCGCATAACGCTCATCCGGAACAGGCTCGGAGATGATCTTCCAATCATCCGACACGACACGGCGTGCCTCAAGGTAGCCGGGGACGTGGCCGGGATCAAAGTACTCGCCCCTGGTTTTCTCCGGCGCAAACGCCTGGACCCAGTGAATGGGGTCGAGACCGAACGCATCGAAAAACTCGTCGTTTGATATGCCATTCATGTACTTGCCGAGGAACGAGGGCATGACATGATGCGTCGTGACAGGCAATCGATCAGTCTTCTGCCGTGTGAGCGCTGCGATGAATCGCTGTTTCGATGTCATGAAATGACCGGTGCTCTCTTGATGTTCGGATCGGTAAATACATCGGTCTCGTCCATGCTCGTCGACGAGAACTCTGAGACGATCGCGCCCTGATCGCCGGCCTGAAACCAGTGAAGTGTGCCTGCCTCGAGCGTGTGTTGTTGGCCGGGGCGGAGAATGATCTCGCGCCATACAGAAACATAGGGGCGATACCGCGCGGGGACAACGGCCCTCGGGTCCGCCGTTGCTTCTCCTTCGACGTAGAGATAGACTTCTCCCCATCGGCAACGGAATGTCTCTCGTTTGCCGGGATTTGTGGCGCTGACCCGCGGGTGCCGGTGTTGGGGACACATCTGGCGGGGGAACAGAACCAGCTCCTTCGCGCAATACCGGTCGTTGTTCTCGTATACGACGATCTCGAGCCCCAGATTCCTGATGTCATTGAGGCCGAAGTCTGCAACTTCCATTGATGAGCGTTCCGGCTCGGAGAGGACGATATTTGCCCGCTGCAGGATCGCAACGGCCTCTTGCCGCACTTGCTCAACCTCTTCCCGTTTCATGGCTTCTTCTCCTGTGAGTGACCGTCACTTCGCTACGGGCATTCATGAGCGCCGGTCACTTCAACGCGCGGACAAGTGACCGTCACTTCGCTGCGGGCTACGGTGAGTGCCGGTCACTTCACTGCGCCGGTAAGTGACCGATACCTCGTGAACCATGTCGTTCCAGAGCCTCCAATGCCCGCCGCTACTGATTCTGCCTCAAGAAACTCTCGATTTCAGCTCTGCGCGGGGCCGAGGGCTGAGCCCCGAGCTTCGTCACTGACAACGCTGCCGCCGCAGACGCAAAAACCGCCGCCTCGCGGAGGCTCGCCTTTTCAGCAACTGCAACGGCAAAAGCTCCGCTGAAAACATCGCCCGCCGCCGTTGTGTCGATCGCCTGCACTCGGAAGGCTGGAACGAATTCGCCATGCGTCCGATCTGCAATGTAGGCGCCGCGGACGCCCAGTGTGATGACGACTGACTGAACCCCTCGCTGAAGGAGCGACCTCGCTGCCTGAACCGTTCCCGCATCGTCCCGGATACTTGTGCCGGTGAGTTGTTCTGCTTCCCGCTCGTTTGGCGTCAGCACGGACACCCGTTTGAGAATTCCGGCCGGGAGCGGTTGTGCCGGGGCAGGATTCAAGATGACAGGGACGCCGGCTTGATGCGCGCCCGAGACTGCGGCTTCAACGGCCTCGGGAGGAACCTCCAGCTGAGTGAGGAAGATCTCCGCTGACCCGATCACATCAAGCGCATTCTCGATGTCTTTCACAGAAATCCCGGCGTTGGCGCCCGAGGCAACACCGATGCAGTTCTCACCTGACTGATCGACCAGAATCAACGCGATGCCGGACGCGGCCCCTGCATCGATTCCGACATGCGCGGTGTCCACTCCCTCGCTTTTGAATCCTGCAATCGATTGTTGACCAAATGAGTCGTTTCCGACGCGGGAGATGAAAGTCACCTTTGCTCCGGCACGCGCAGCCGCAACCGCCTGATTGGCCCCCTTTCCTCCCGCTGCTATGGAAAACGTCCCGCCAATGACAGTCTCTCCCGGTCCGGGAAGAGAGGGGAGTTTCACAATCATGTCGGTGTTTGAGCTTCCGAGGACGGCGATACGGGGTATCATCGTTGTTCTTCAAGCTCCTCGGGTTCCTCTCTTCGCCGGTAGCAGTCTTTCAAGTCGCAAATGGAGCATTGATACGCGCCGCGCTTTACGCCACTGCCGACACCGATCACGCCGCTGAGTGACTTGACCGGCACCATCAGGGCGCTCGAGGTCAGAGTGATCCCGCAGAAACCGGCAGGGAGAAGTGAGAAAAGATTATGCTGATCGGAGACCGGCCAATCGCAGTAGCCCGGACTGTAGCGGTTCGTGAGAGACCATCCGATGGGTTTGACCGATGCCGCGATCTTCTTTTCGAGCCAGAGGGAAGCCTGTTCGACCAGGCCCGAGGCAATTGTGTCGACCACGAATCCCTGCATCATGTCCCCCGCCGCCATCAGCTGGTTCGCCCACCGCTCCATGCCGTGTCCCGCCGTCGAGACGTAGATGGCGATGGAGGAGGAGCTCTTCAACTGCTTCGTGATGACGGATCCCATGGAAAGGCTTACGCTCCCGCAGGAAACGGATTCCGGCCCGATCACGACAGAGCTGGGAGGAAGAATCCTGAATCCACACTGAAGTTGGGCATGGGAAGCGACCCGGGGGAGAAGTTCATCGATCGCGGCGATCACGGGCTCCGGAGCGGTCCCGCTGTGGTACCCGAGGTCGTGCTCCACGGCCCGCCGGTCGAGGAGCAACTCTGGGAGGGGAGGAGAAAAGCTCTCTACGTCGATCGATGCAGGCTCTGGTATCACGGTTCGAGTCTCAAAAATCACTGGTTACGTTCTCTTTGGCAGACTCGCTGCGCGGATGCCGGAGGTGTGCCCGAATGTACGAGAGCGAATTCGTTCGCCAACTGTTTGGGGCGATCTCCGGTGACCGGCTCCGCCCGGCTCATCGAAAACCTAGTTGGACGTGCAACGGCTGTTCAGGAACTCTACCGCACCCTGGGGGTCGGCAGAATAACCGTCGGCCCCGATCTTGGACGCGAATTCTGCGGTCACCGGCGCACCGCCGACAATCACTTTGACTTGGGGGTGCTTCGCCTTGACATGCTTCACGGTCGCTTCCATGTTCACCATCGTCGTCGTGAGCAACGCGCTGAGCCCCACGACGCAGCCCGGATGCTCATCAACCGCCTTGAGAAATTTCTCCGGCGACACATCCGTGCCGAGGTCCACCACTTCCCATCCCGCACCTTCGATCACCATGGAGACCAGTTTCTTCCCGATGTCATGCAAATCTCCGAGAACGGTACCCATGACGATCGTTCCTTTGTGCTTCAGGGCGTCGGACTTGAAGAACGGCTTCAGGTGTGCCATGGCGGCGCCCATCGCCTTGGCGGCCATCAGAACGTCCGGCACGAAGATCTCCTTGTTGCGGAAACGAACGCCGACGCGCTGCATACTGACGATCAGCGCCTCGGACAGCACATCTTGCGGTGGAATCCCGGCGTCGAGAGCCTTGCGCGCGAGTTCGTCCGCCCCTTCCTGGCCCTTCATATCGGGTGGATAGGGGGATTTCATGTTGACTTTCCCACGCTCGACGCAGCGGGTAAGGGAGAGGAGGATCTCGTTCATCATTTCGCTCTGAGATGTTTAAGAAGAATGGTGGTTTGATATCTCTGTGCCGGCGCTGCTTTGCTTCGTTCAAAATACATTGAAGATTGAAGAAACTCAAGTTCGATGAGCCGGCGAACGAGGTCCCGGCACTTGGGATTTAGCATATAAAACGAGATCACGGAGAAGAATTTCAGAAAAAGCGATTTCACCGCAAAACGGCAGTTGCAGTTTGACTCTGCCGGAGGTTCTTGCTACTTTCCGTCGACGAAAATCCCGACTCATCTATTAACTATCTCCCATAAGTCGTTGACACCCGGCCGTGTTCATATCGTTGTCAATCCTTTCTCCTCAGGCGGCCGGACGGGTCGGCGGCAGCCTCAAATCCTCGACCAGATCGCCCGCCGTGTTGGCAGCGATCACTCCGTGTTCATCACCACGAGGCCGCTGGATGCGGAACACTCGACTCGTTCTGCTATCGAACGCGGTGCTGAACTTGTGCTCGTCGTCGGGGGCGACGGAACTGTTCACGAAGTCGTGAACGGATTTGCCCGGGGCGGGACGATGATCAATCCCTCCTGCCGGCTCGGAATTATCGGAAGTGGAACGGCTCAGGATGTGATCCGAAGTTTCAAGCTGCCGACAAGAATAGACGAGCAAATCGAGACCGCGTGCGGCGACCACGACCGTTTGGTGGATGTGGGAAAGGTGTCCTATGTCGGCAGGGACGGGCGGAATGAGGAACAGCTCTTTTTCAATGAATGCCAACAGGGGATCGCAGCTGTCGTAGTCCAGAGGTTTCAGGCTCACCACAAGTGGATGGGGGGTTTTCTCGGGTTCGGACTCACCGCACTGACCACTGCTGCCCGCCACCGTGAGCAGGCGATTACGGTGGTTGTCGATGACAAGCCTCCAATTACCGACTCATTTCTCGGTGTCGTTATTTCCAACGGAGGATTCGCCGGTGGCGGAATGAATTTCGCACCGAAGGCCTCTGTGGAAGACGGCCTCCTCGACATCGTGCTTATCCACAAACAACGGATCCTTTCCCGCCTGTTGAATTTCCCAAAAATCTACTCCGGCCGCCACATCAACCTCCCATGGATAAGTTATTTACAGGGCAGAAACATCCGCATTTCTTCGGCTGAGCAAGTGCCGGTCGAAGCTGACGGTGAATTTCTCGGCTACCTTCCATGTACCATCAATATCCTCTCCAGGTCGCTCAGGCTGAAATCGAAAACTTAATCGGGAACGGAATCGACGGCTTGGCTGAAGGCCATTCCCGTTCCAGTCTTGTTATGGTCCCGATGCCTTTGTACCGTACTATGGATTTTCTACAAAATACAATCACCACGGCTTTTCCTTTTTTTGAGAGCGATCGAATCTGTCGCTCTAAGTAACGTAGTTTCAAATAGTAAAGGACTCGCAGTTCCTTCGGTGTACGACATCGCCTCGTGGCACTGTATGTGTGCTTCATACGACGGGGACAGTAAGCTACGAAGTACGTAAGTTCATCAGGGGAAGGTCCCGAGTGCCTTTGAGGGGTAGTGTGGGGGGACAGGCAGTCGGGACCATTTTATTGCGCTCCAGCCAAAAAACAGACCCGCAACTGCATTTTCCCGTCTTCGCGAATCCGGCCATCTCAGAACTGTTCGTCTTCTTCAGGGGTTGTATTCTGTAAACCCTTCTATTATCTTAGCATAGAGACAAAGACCGAACTGGGAATAATTCTGATTATGAGCGGCGAAACCAAAGTACTTGTCATCGACGATGAGCGGTCGATACGCGAAGTCATCGCGTTGACATTGCGGAAAAACGGTTATGAAGTCTTCAAGGCGGCGAATGGTGCGGAAGGACTCGAACTTGCCCGGAAACAACTACCCGACCTGATTATCTGCGACGTCCGGATGGTCCTTGTCGATGGCTATGAAGTGCTCTCTGCCATCAGGAACAATCCATCCACGGCAGCAATTCCTTTTATTCTTGTGACATCTCTTGCCAGCCCTGAGCGTATGAGGCAGGGCATGGAGCTCGGAGCAGACGATTTTCTCCCGAAACCATTTACACCGGCGCAACTTCTCTCAGCGGTCAACGCACGGTTGCAGAAACATAAAGTCCTTGTTCAGCAAGCGGAATCGAAGCTCGAGCTCCTCCGCCAGCACCTGAGCACTGCCCTCCCGCATGAACTTCGCACACCGCTCAACGGTATCCTCGGGTATGCCGACATCCTCCGCAAGCAATCGATCGATCTGGAGCCTCGCGAAGTGGCCCAGATGGCGGAGCGCATCTTCAAGAACGGTAAGCGGCTGAACCGCTTGATTGAGAATTTTCTGATCTATGCGCAGATCGAAATCCTCAAGATGGACTATCAGAAGATTCAGCAGCTGCGCAAGAATGTTACGCTGAATGTCGAGAAGTCTATTGATACGGCAGCGTGTCAGCGGGCGTACGAGGGTGAACGGACGGGAGACCTCTCGCTCAACCTCGTCGCCGGCAACGTATCGATGTCGCCGGAATACTTCAACAAGCTATTCGAAGAACTCTTCGACAATGCTCTCCGTTACTCCAAGAAGGGTTCGGAGATCCATGTCGAGTCTGAGATCACCGGAGCGGAATATGTTCTCCGCATACGTGATCGCGGCAGGGGAATGACGGAAGAACAGATGCACGGGATCGGGGCGTATATGCAGTTCGAGCGAAAGGTCTATGAGCAGCAGGGCTCAGGGCTTGGCTTGACGGTGGCAAGACGGCTGGCGGAAATCCATGGCGGATTTCTGAAGCTCGAGAGCGAGTACGGACAGGGTACGACCGTGACGGTGACGCTGCCGGTACACTTGGATTAGGAAACTTACCACGTGTCCAGGAAAGATCTGCCATCCGATATGGCCCAGCCTCCCGACAAGAAACCTCAGCCGGAGAAACCTTCGTCCCCGCGGCCGCCGAAGGCCCCCCGGCGGATGCAAATCCCGTTGCCCTTTACTGTCGGTTCTTTTTCTTCCGTTCCGTCGACGGAGCGTCTTCTCACTTCGGTCCTTTCGGGCTCACCGATCATCCTCTGCGTCCTGGACTCTCAGCTCAACATCGCCTACATCGACGGAAAAGGCCTGGACGAACTCCGCATGGCGCCCGGTCAGCTCGTCGGCCACCCGTTGTTCGAGCTGCTTCCCGATTCGCAGGAAATCCGCAGGCTCTGTGACGAGGCCCTGGCCGGCAACATCGCGCGGACCATTCAGCGGTTCCGCGAGAAAGTGTTCCGCCTCGCATTCCTTCCCGTGATCCACCAGAACGCTTCCGTCTCGGGAGTGATCCTCGTCGCAACGGATGTCACGAACCGGGAAAGGGAACAGGCGTTGGAGCCGAAGCCTCATCCTTCGCCGCCGGAGAAGGATCTGGTTCTGCAGGTGACGCACGAATTGCGCACGCCGCTCAACTCGGTCCTGGGCTTTGCCAATCTGCTCCTGAGAAGCAAGGAGTCTGAGCTGAATGAACAGGATCGCTTCTACCTTGAGAGGATCATCGGCAACACGAACCATTTGCTGCAGGTGATCGGACAGGTGCTCGATCTCTCTCTTCACACCGCCGGAAAGCTGACCCATGCGTCTTCCAGCGAAGACCTGAGGGTCGTTCTTGAAGAGACGCTTGGAGAATTGAAAGGACTGACATGGTCCGGTTCGGTGACCATTGTTTCACAGGTTCCGGATGGGACTTTGCCGGTGAAGACCGACCGTGTCAAACTGAAGCAGATTCTCGTCAACCTGGTATCCAATTCCCTGAAGTACACGAGCAAAGGCACGATTACTGTCAGCGTTCACACGGATGCTCAGCTGCGCCCCGTTCGTATCGACGTGACTGACACCGGCGAGGGGATCCCGAAAGAGAGATTCAAGGCGATCTTCGAGGCGTTTGATCGCGGAACACACAACAACGATCGCATGATCGAGGGCGTGGGATTGGGGCTGTCGATCGCACAGACTCTCTGTACGATGCTGGGGTACACGATTTCGGTGAACAGTGAGGAGGGGAAGGGGTCGACGTTCAGCATCCATCTGGTGCCGCTTCCGACACCCCTGTAGGGCGGCTCGCCGACGTTCCTGTAGGATGGGTCAGCCACCCATCCTACAAGAGATATCATCGGCTATTTCACTTTTATCAATTCGACATCGAAAATGACCGTTGCGTTCGGACCAATGTCCTGGCCGGCGCCACGATCGCCCCAGCCGAGAGCGCTCGGTATGAACAACTGCCATTTCGCTCCCTCTTTCATGAGCTGCAGTCCTTCAATCCACCCTGGAATCATCTGATTGAGCACAAACGTCATCGGTTCGCCGCGCTTGAAAGAACTGTCAAATTCCTTGCCGTCGAGGAGTGTTCCGCGATAGTGTGCGACGACGCTATCGGTTGCTTTCGGAGACCGGCCGGCTCCTTCGTTAAGCACCCTGTACTGCAGTCCGCTGGGCAGCGTCTTCACGCCGGGTTTCTTCTTGTTCTCGGCGAGGAAGGCTTCACCCTCCTTCTTGTTCTTCTCCCCAAGCTTGCGGGAGTTCTCTTCCATTCGTGCCATGACTTCCTTTTGGAATGCTGCCATGACTTCCTGAATTTCCTGGTCTGTCATCAATGGCTTCGCGTCGCCGATGCCGTCCTGGACGCCGCGGGTGAATTGCGAAAGATCGAGCTCGAGCGTCTGTCGTTTCATGTTTCTGCCGATGTCGAGCCCTATGCTGTAGCTCACTTTTTCCTTCTGCGTTTTCGGGGCGGCTTTTTGCTGCGGGAGAGCGAGGGCCGGGATGAGAAGGCACATCGTTCCGAGGAAGAGAGATGATTTCAATGATGGATCCTTTCGGTGATGTTGAAGTATGATGAATCCTGAGAATTTGAACTGTCCATGGTACAGCTTTTTTCTCCCAAACGGAAAGAAAAACCGGCGATGTCCCCGCGCGCCCGGGCGTGAAGAGCCGGCTTGCAGATGAATTGCATATCCGCTACCTTAGTCGTGCAATAGCCTGTCAGACGAGGCTCACTCACATCGCTAGGAGGCGCACTCATGTCCCGCACAATCCGATTTCTGTGCTTACTTCTCGTCGGAGGACTTATGACGAATGAATTGCATGCCCAGGGAGCCCCGTTCGACGGGCTTCATTTGAATCTCGGAAATCTCTCCCGCCTCTCGAAAGCCAAAACGCGTTCAATCTCCCCGGAGAACTTCACAGGGGAAAAAGGGAAGGCCGGCATGGCTATGACCGGTACGGGCGAAAAGGCCGCGCGGGATCTCGGCAGGGGATGGAAGATTTCACCCTCGGTGAAGATCGAGAAGAAAAGCACCTTCACGCTGGCGGAAATCAACGGTCCCGGCGCGATCCAACATATCTGGATGACACCGACAGGTACCTGGAGGTTCTCCATTCTCCGCATCTACTGGGACGGAGAACAGCAGCCGTCGGTCGAAGTCCCTGTGGGAGATTTCTTCGGAAACGGGTGGGGCACCTATTCGCATATCTCATCGCTCCCCGTGGCCGTGAATCCGGGCAGTGCCTTCAATTGCTACTGGGAGATGCCGTTCCGTAAATCGTGCCGGATCACGATGGAAAACATCGGCGAAGCCGATATGACACTGTACTATCAAGTCGACTATACGCTCACTGATGTCCCATCCGACTTGGCATATTTCCACGCCCAATTCCGACGCGTCAATCCCCTTCCGTACAAGGGAATTTACACGATTCTTGAAGGTGTCAGGGGATGGGGTCAATTTGTTGGCACGTACCTGGCGTGGGGCGTGAATAACAACGGCTGGTGGGGGGAAGGGGAGATCAAGTTCTTTCTCGACGGTGATGACGAGTACCCCACCATCTGCGGCACGGGCACGGAAGACTACTTCTGCGGTTCGTATAATTTCGAGAATCAGGTGACGCACCAGTACCAGGAGTTCTCCACACCGTACAGCGGTCTGTCCCAGGTGATACGCCCCGATGGTTTGTATAATTCACAGCAACGATTTGGTCTTTACCGCTGGCATATCATGGATCCGATCCGTTTTGAGAAGGATCTGAAAGTCACCATCCAGGCGCTTGGCTGGCGTTCCGAAGGACGCTACCTGCCGCTCCAGGATGACATCGCATCCGTCGCGTTCTGGTATCAAACCGAGCCGCACGCGCCGTTTCCAAAATTGCCCGACAAAGACTATCTCGAAGTCAAATAGAGAAGTTCGGAAACGACCATCGTTGTGTCTCCGGTCTGCCAATCGTCTCCGGAAGTTGCACTGTCCCGCTCTGCAGGCGGGTGTCGAAGAACTTACAGTGGTCCTGTTTACTAAGAGTCCAAAGGAAGTCCCATGGAACTTGCTGAACTTTTGCACGAGTCGTCGTCCCAAATTCTCGAAGGAGCCGTTGAAGCGATGGAGCGCTCGCACCTGAGCAACTATGAACTTGCCGGGCGAGAGCAGGTCCATCAACGCCTCAAAGCTCTCCTCGTCCTGACGACGCGGGCTGTCAAAGAAAGAAACCTCGGACCGATGATCGCGTACGCGGACTCGATTGCACGTGAACGCTACGCCGCGGGATTTGACCTGAGCGAGGTCCAGACCGCGTTCAATGTTCTCGAGGAGGCGATCTGGACGCGGATTGTTCACACGCTCCCGCCGGCGGATTTCGGTGAGGCGCTGGGGCTGGTGAGTACGGTGCTCGGAGCGGGAAAAGACGCTTTGGCACGGACCTATGTCACGCTTGCCAGCAAAGCCCGGACGGGGTCGCTGAACCTGCAGTCGTTGTTCTCCGGCACGGAGAGCGGCTTGTAAGATCGCGCGCCATTCTTGCGGCAGTCTTGCGTCGGTCTTCCGCCAGCCTTCCGCCACTCTTCCAAATGAGAACCAATAGGGGTCGATGCAATATCTTGGTGAAATCTGCGCGCTGCTGACGGCGTGCTGTTGGTCCGGCAGCGCGCTTGCCTTTTCTGCCGCGGCCCTTCGGGTCGGCTCGGTAAGGCTCAATGTCACCCGCCTGCTCGTCGCTGCAGTTCTGCTTTTCGCCGTTGTCCTGCTTGCCGGTTTCGAGCCCCATCTCTCCACGTCGCAACTTCGGAACCTTGTCATCAGCGGAATCGTTGGACTCGTCATCGGCGATACGTTTCTGTTCAAGGCGTACGAAAGCGTCGGCGCACGCACGGGGATGCTGATCATGTCTGCTGCACCGGCGATGAGCGCATTGCTGGCGTATCTCCTGCTGGGAGAGATTCTCGGTTCGATGGGATTTATCGGCATGGCGGTGACCTTGTTCGGCATCGCTCTCGTGGTCCTCGAACAGCGCGCGTCCTCTTCAGTTCAACCTGGTTCGTACAGCAAAGGAATCATGTACGCCTTCATCGCGGCAGCGGGTCAGGCCGGAGGACTGGTGTTGGCCAAAATGGCGTTCAACGAAGGCCCTGTGAATGGCTTCGTCGCAACGCTGATTCGTATCGTCTCCGCCATCATTGTCATCTTCCCGATCGCAAGGCTGGCGGGCGAATATAACGATGTGCTCGCTCTCTATTTGAGAGACCGGAAGGCGCTCTCGCTGACCTTCCTCGGAGCTTTTCTTGGACCGTTCTTGGGGATCACGCTGAGTTTGATCTCCGTATCATATACAAGCGTGGGGATATCAGCGACGCTGATGGCGACCGTCCCGATCCTTATGCTCCCGATTGTGCACTTCGTCTTGAAAGAGCAGGTTT
>Ga0154319_1103_pt3 | contig 12597 bp, 6 predicted proteins | sample RifGroA2_FD_117659 | JGI IMG/M metagenome (GOLD analysis project Ga0154319, IMG submission 117659) | Ignavibacteria bacterium GWA2_54_16 | reverse complement strand
CGCCTCCTCTCCCCTTCCGCATGCATCACTTCCGTCAAAGTCCGATCTTCCATCTTCGGTAGTTGGTTGATTTCGATCGCAGCTCGATCGCGAAATCGACCTCTGAAAGATCCGCGCATTCAATACCCGGCACGCTGCGAGGTCAGCGATTGGCGCGGTTCTTGCCCGCACATGAATCACGGTAGATGCAAAAACTGTGATCCCGCGAAGCGGGACGCAAAAAACGCGCAGCCGCCGCTGTTCAGAACAGCTGGCAATTACGCCGATACGAATGAGCGGAGCGGAACGCCCGCCTGCCCTGAGGAACGAAATTGGCGGGCAGGAAGTGGAGGCGAGCGAAAACCAAATTATTTATCAACAAATGAGCGAGACGTAATGGAGTGAAGTCCCGCGTTGCGGGATAAACTCCGCGATCGAGTGAGGCGTAATTGCTGATGGGAGTCTATTACTGAGTCGGCGGAGCCGCCCGTTTCACGTGGTCGAACAGAGAGGGGGCGAAGCCGGATAAGTAGGATTTTGTGGCTGCAATGATTCGTCTGACGACGTTGAACCACCGCCCTCCGATTGTTTGACGCTTCATGTGGTTGATTTCATTGACTCTCTGAGATGTGGTACTTCCCTGACATTGACTTTGTCCTCGCACTCCCTTATCATCTTCCCGCGCACCGTGCCCGCCTTTGAAAACCGAGTTTGACCCATGGGATGCGGGATTGAGAACCTCCGGATTCGTCAGAACGATGAAGGAGGTTTTGCTGTTTCCGAAGCAGATGAACGGAGAAGAACGGAGGAGCTGAGCCCATGGCCACTGGCGGCACATACTCCCATCAAGTCGCGCTGAAGCGACGCGCAGCAACCGCCCTCCTCGCGGTTTTCCTGATTCATAGTGTGAATGCGCAGCAGGCGACGCTGAGATTCAAACGCATGTCGATCCGGGAAGGTCTCTCGCAGTCGACGGTCTATGCGATTGCACAAGACAGTATCGGCTTCGTGTGGCTTGGCACACAGAGCGGTCTCAATCGGTACGATGGATACACCTTCAAGGTCTATGCTCACGACGGGGACGAACCACATAGCCTCTCCGATGACTACATCCAATGTCTACTGGTAACGCAATCTGGTGATCTATGGATCGGCACTGCAAGAGGTGGTTTGAACAGATATGATCAATCGAATGATCAGTTCGACTCCTACAGGAGCGATCCCAAAGATCCTCATTCTCTTAGTTCAAACAATGTGAGAGCATTATGCGAGGATGGCGATGGGCTAATTTGGATAGCCACGCCCGCGGGACTGAACTGTCTTGATCCCGTTCACAAGAGTATCCGGCACTTCGCGTGCGATCCAAGGATTCCATCCAGCCTGAGCAGCAATGACGTGAAAACGGTTTTCTGTGATTCGCGCGGCGATCTCTGGATTGGCACCGGCAATAAGGTGGATAAGCTGGAAGCCCACTCCGATAAGTTCGTCCATGTACAGCTCAAGCAGACAGGTTGGCAGGGAGGCAACGGCATTCCCATTTCCAACATCTATGAAGATCGCCGTGGCATCATGTGGTTTAGCAGCATAGTCGGCGGTCTCTCGAACTACGACCGAACCAGGGATAAGTTCAATCATTATCGACATGATGAGAAGGATCGGCATTCCATTGGAAGCGATCACGTCGGTGTAGTGTACGAAGACAGCAGGGGCAATTTCTGGGTTGCAACTTATGGTGGGGGACTCAACCGGTTTGATCGGACGCTGAACTTGTTTTTTCGATACCGGCACGATCCCTTCGACCAGGAATCGCTGGCGGATGACTTCGTCGGCAAAATTATGGAAGACGGAAGCGGCCTTCTCTGGGTCGGCACTGGTGTCGGTGGTGTCTGCGTACTTGACTGGAGGAAGCAGAGTTTCGTCGTACATCGAACGGATCCCTCAGACAAGAGCAATCTGAGTCACAATAACGTCAGAGGGGTCATCGAGGATCGAGACGGGGGTCTTTGGGTGGCCACCATGGGTGGCGGGCTAAACTACAGGAAACCCGGTTCGAACCGATTTTCTCAGTACCGAAATAATCCACGAGATCCTCGAAGTATCAGTAGTGATTTCATCACGTGTGTTCTGCAGAGACGCAACGGCGAGCTGTGGATCGGAACAAAGGAAGATGGTCTCTGTCGCTATGACCGTAATAGCGTGATGTTCATCCGTATTACTCGCGATCCTCGGAAAGCAGGAAGCCTAGGTTCAAACGCTATCGAAACGATGTACGAAGACCGCTCCGGCGTCCTGTGGGTCGGCACATTCCGGGGAGCTGGTCTGCACCGCTACGACGATCGAAGCGGCCGGTTCGTTCGCTATGACCCCAATCCTCATGACACAACCTCGATTTGTGGCAGCTATATAACATGCATCCACGAAGATAGAAAAGGTAACCTCTGGGTTGGCACGCTCAGTGAAGGCCTCAATCGCTTCGACCGGAGGCGGAACTGTTTTGTTCACTACCGACACCTTCCTTTGGACCGTCGAAGCCTGAGCAACGATGGAATTGAGTGTATCAGAGAAGACGCCAACGGGAATCTCTGGATCGGTACTTCTGGGGGTGGTTTGGACCTCTACAATTGCGAAAGCGAAACATTCGTTCGATTTTCAGACAGGGACGGTCTCCCGAACAATGTCATCTACGGGATCCTCGATGATAGCCACGGGAATCTCTGGTTGAGCACAAATAGGGGATTGTCGAGATTTGATCCTCGGAATAGATTGGCAAGGAATTTCGAGGTCGACGACGGTCTTCAGGGAAATGAATTCAACGGAGGAGCTTTCTTCAGAGCGAATGACGGTCGATTTTACTTTGGTGGGATTGACGGTTTCGTCGCGTTTTATCCTGACGAGATACAGGACAATCTTCACGTGCCGCCAGTGGCCTTGACCAACTTCAGAGTTTTCGATGAACCCGTGCGAGTCCCCTCCGGCGGGCGAATCGCCCTCAGATATGATCAGAACTTCTTCTCGTTTGAGTTCGCTGCGCTTGATTTCGCTGCCCCTCAGAAGAACAAATATGCCTTTAAACTCGAAGGAGTGGATAGAGATTGGGTCGCTGCTGGTGGGCGGCGCTACGCCAGCTACACGAATCTTGATCCAGGGGAATATCGGTTCCGAGCGAAGGGCTCAAACCGAGACGGCATCTGGAATGAAGAGGGGGCTTCTGTTCGAGTCACCATCTTGCCGCCTTTCTGGAGTACATCGTGGTTCAGAATCTTGGCCACGACCGCAGTAATAGGCGCTCTGGGAGGTGCATATAGTTTCCGGGTGAGACGTCTCCACCGGGCACGCGAAACACAGGAGTTGTTCTCAAGAAGACTGATCGAGACTCAAGAGACGGAACGGAGAAGGATAGCCGGGGAATTGCACGACGGCATCGGACAGGATCTACTCATCATTCATAACGAGCTTCAGCAGAAGATGCATCCTCGCGGCATCTCACCGAAAGTCCTTCAAGAGCTCTCAAAGTCGATCATCGAATGTATCAATGACGTCCGACAGATCGCCTCCAACCTGCATCCACATCAGCTCGAACGGCTCGGTCTAGACAAAGCTATCGAATCAGACGTCGGGAAACTTACCCATTCCTCAGGAGTCAATATCTCAGTGAAGGTTGAGCCAATTGACACTCTGCTTGCGGCAGATACCAAGATCAACATCTACCGAATTGTGCAGGAAGCTCTGAGCAACGTGGTGAAGCATTCTCGTGCATCTGTAGCCTCTGTGGAGATATCGAAGAGGAAGCGATCTATCCATGTGCTGATTAAGGATAACGGTGACGGTTTCGACGTGAAGCGCCGATTATCTTCCGGTGTAGTTGAAGAGAGTTTCGGGCTCATCAGCATGGCGGAGAGAGTGAAGTTGATTGGCGGAGAGCTCGAGATCACATCGGCTCCGATGAAGGGTACAAGCATCAACTTACGCGTTCCTCTCTCCAGCACAACAGATACAAGGATCACGGACAAATGAACCTAAAGACCACAATGCTGATTGCTGATGACCACCCGATTTTTCGGGAAGGAGTGGCGAACATCCTCAGCAAAGAAAAGAACATAGAAGTTGTTGGACAGACAGGAGATGGTCTTGAGGCTCTGCGGCTAATAAGAGAACTGAAACCTGACGTTGCGATCGTTGATATCGCGATGCCAGGCTGTGATGGGCTGGAACTCGCCCGGAAAGCACAAGTCGAAAAATTAGAGACTCAATTGATCATCTTGACGATGTATACTGATGAGGGATACTTTAACCAGGCAATCGACGTCGGGGTAAGGGGTTACTTACTCAAAGAGTGTATCGCGACAGACCTCGTTGGCGCCGTAAGGACTGTGGCCTGTGGCAGATATTACTTCAGCCCCAGTATATCCGACGCGCTGGTTAGGCGAAAAGGCGGGATTGAATCACTTTTGAAGAAGGTGCCAGCATTGGACCTTCTCACCCCGCGCGAGAAGAAAATTCTGAAGTTGATCGCGGCAAACAAGACAAGCAACGAAATTGCTCAGGAGCTTTTTGTGAGTCGCCGCACCGTACAAAATCATAGAAACAACATCTGCAAGAAACTTGGATTTCGAGGGCACCATCGCCTGCTGCAGTTCGCGATTGAGAACAAGTCCTATCTCTAGCTCATCTAAGACTCTTCGCGTTTCGACATCTTCCTTCACGTGCCTGGTTTTCTTCGTGGTCTGAGTACTAGTGCTCAAAACAATGAGCATAAGCCGCGAAGGAAAATGAGCATCTCTCTCCATTGAGTCTTCCTAAAGCCGCGTGTAGATTCCTCACGGGTGTGTGCCCACCGTTCAACGGCCGACTCACACTGAGGAGAAGACCCATTCCATGAGAGTCCTAATAGCTGATGACCATGCCCGGATGCGAGGAGCGATCGAGGCCTTGGTGAGAGGGCATCTGAAGAAAACTGACGAGGTGTCTCAATGCAGTGACGGTCAACAGGCCGTTGAACGATTCCGCGAGCTGCGCCCTGACTGGGTGCTGATGGATATTGAGATGGATCCCATGGATGGCTTCACAGCTTCGAAAGAGATCCTCTCGATAGATCCGGAAGCGAGGATCATTTTCGTGTCCCAGCATGACGATCGAGCGTACCGCGAAGCCGCGAAGGAGCTTGGGGTCAAAGGATATGTCCTGAAGACCGATTTGTTGTGTCTTATTCCGCTATTGAGGTCAGGAGGAGGGAAGAAGAGAAAGGTCGAGTGCGGGTAGACGATATGAACATACTTTGACATCCCTCTGACAGTTTCGTGACAACGGCGATATTTTCTTTGACGATTCTGCAAATGAGATCCTTGGCGATTGGTATGTTGACCTGATTGGAGTGCTGATGGGAGGTTGAATGACGACCGCCATACGATTCTCCGTTCGACGAGTGAAGAAAATGTAGCGTGTCCTGTTGCAGAACGCAGAATAGCAATTGAGGAGGAACTGCCATGAAATGCCGATGGTTCTCCGCACGGCTCGTTGGTTGCTTTCTTGTTGTTTTCCAACTCGTAGGAGCCCAGACTCCAGTCCAACCACCCTATCACGCGTTCATCGGCGGCTACGAGCCGTACACGGCAGGCAACTACTCTCATGGACTGATTGATGAGGTGAGCGTTTACGGCCGTCCACTTTCGGCACAGGAAATCCAAGGCATCTTCGCTGTCGGAAGCGCGGACAAAGGGAAACTCCACCAGAGTGATCAGCCAGTCCTTCTCTCACCCAGCAATGGAGAGACTGGTGTTTCGGTCAATCCGACACTGAGCTGGGGTGCCGTCAGCGGGGCGATAAGCTATCGACTGCAGCTGTCGATACACACATCGATTGTGGATCAAGAACAGTCATTTATCGACACCTCGGCAGGTGTTCTGGCCATTGGAGGAAGCAGCGAGCAGAAATTGGCTCAAACTGTCACCGCAGGCATTTCTGGTTTTCTGACCGAGGTTAGGTTGCCCGTTACAGGTCCCGCACTAGCTGTCGAAATCCAAGGAATTTCCGGCGGGAAACCAAATGGTGCCGTGTTGGCCTCGGCGAACGGACCTGGCGCGAGCGTGGCAGGCGCGAGATTCAGGAGCTTTGTCATGTCGCCTGCGAGCTATTTCTCGGCAGGGTCTCAATTCGCGATCGTTATCAAATCCATTAGCGACGGTGTGATCTGGAGTGGGCCTGTTGGCGACCTGTATCCGAGTGGTGCCGGCTACTTTGACGCTCGCCCCAACCAAGCTGGGATTTGGGTTGCTCTAGGTTTAGGGTCCAATCGAGTTGATCTGCCATTTCAAACCATTGTGAAAACTCTTTCGTTGGACGATTCTTCAATCGTCACGACTTCTTGTCAGGTTGGGCCATTGGCGAGTGGCAGCACCTACTGCTGGCGTGTCTCTACCCGAGGTGTCACTGGTATGAGCGAGTTCGCGACACCATTCCATTTCACGACGCTTACCCTGAGGCCGTCAGTACCCGCGGCACCGAGTGCACTTTCTGCCACGGGTGTGACCTCCACCAGTTGGACGGCTAACTGGAGTCAAGTAGCGGACGCAACCAGTTACCGACTCGATGTCGCTTTGAACGATACGTTCACGACCTACGTCTTGGGCTACCAAAACAAGATGGTAAACGGAACTGGCTACACGGTAACAGGTCTTACACCGAATACGACGTATTACTTTCGCGTACGCGCTGAAGGTCCAGGTGGAACCAGCACCAGTTCCAACGTAAGGGCCGTCATGACAGCGCCTGTCAGCGTGTTCGCACCATCCACGCCTGTGCCCTATTGGCCAGCAAATGGATCGCCGGGTGTGTCCACTTACCCTGTGCTGTCATGGAATGTCTCGAGCGGCGCAACCTCATATCATCTTCAGGTTTCAACAAGCTCAAATTTTGGGACGAAAGTAGTGGATGACTCCTTGCTGACGACAAATTCACGTCAGCTGATCGCGTTGGCCAATGGGGTAACATACTACTGGCGCGTAAGGGCGAGCAATGTGGGCGGTAAAAGCGCTTACTCAATTACATGGAGTTTCACCACAGTTGTTGCGGCGCCGGCAGCGCCAATACTCGTTGCACCGTCGAACGGAACGACAGGTGTCGCCACAGATGCGACGTTGAGCTGGACCGCGTGCAACGGCGCGACCTCATACCGACTGCAGCTTTCCTCTTCTGCTTCTGCTGTTGACCAGCAACAAGTGCAGACAGACACGATAGTCGCTCGGCTCATTATTGGAGGCAGTTCTCAACAGAAGCTAGCCCAAATTATTACTGCCCAGACATCGGGATTTGTATCTGAGATCCGCCTACCCGTGTACTGCTACTACGGGGATAGCCTCATCGTGGAACTCCAAACGGTGAGCGGTGTCTCACCAAGCGGCCAGCTTCTCCTAACTCAATCGTTTTCGGGAAACGACTTCCTAAGACAGTACCCGTCAGGTGGATTTAGGACTTTTCTCTTTAGTCGATCGGCGTACGTGGCCACAGGCAATGCGTATGCAATCGTTCTCAGATCCACGGGCTACGTCTACATCTATCAGTCTCCCCTTGGCAACCTCTATCCCGGCGGTGATGGTTTGTACGTCAACTCCAGTTCTCAGGGTGTGTGGCTGCGGCTTGGAAGTGCCGGGAGATACGATTTGCCCTTCCAGCTTCTTCTGCGACCCGTGTCCATAGACGACTCGACAATCACGTCGACGTCCAAGCGGGTCGGGCCGCTGTCAAATGGATGCACCTACTACTGGCGTGTGTGTGCAAGAAACACCCAAGCATCCAGCGCCTTCTCACCCACTCTAAGCTTCCGAACTGTGTCCCTGCCTCCAGATCCTCCCGGCCTCTTTCTGCCAGCGAACGGCGCACACGGGATCGCTACTACCACAACCCTTCGGTGGAATGCGTCGGCTCAAGCAATGTCCTATAATCTCCAAGTGGCAGGTGATTCCACGTTCTCGAATCTCCATTGCGATGTGAGCGGGATTAGTGTCAACTATCACACCCTGACCGGACTGCGGACTAACACGACGTATTTCTGGCGAGTCGCGGCGATCAATGATGGCGGGACGAGCGCTTTCTCATCCATGCGGCGCTTTACGACGTTGCTCAGTGTACCGGCGCTCGTCGCGCCTCCCAACGGCGCCACGGGCGTCCTGACCAATGTGACCCTCGCGTGGCGATCGACTCTTGGTGTGACTTCGTACCATTTGCGGGTGTTTCAGTCCTATGCTGGTGGTGTGCCGCTACTTGACCTTCTTGGGATGCGAGACACGACATTCTCTCTGAGCGGATTGCCGAAGGGTTCGACATTCTATTGGTGTGTCCGCGCGATAGGTGTGGACGACACGAGCACCTTTTGTCAGCCGTACCGGTTCACGACCGCCAGTCTGCTTACATATGCTCCAACCCTTGTCTTCCCGTCGGATGGGTCGACCAACGTTTCCTTTGATCCTGTACTTAGCTGGATCAAGATGTCCGACGCCCAATCGTATCAAGTACAGGTATCGCTCGATTCCCTTCTCTCATCACCTTCTCTCGACAGTAGTGGAATCGCAGCGAACAACCTAAAGCTGTATGGTTTCTTGCCGGGGACGAGATACTTCTGGCGTGTGCGAGCAACGAATGCTGTCGGCTCCAGTGCGTTTAGCACACCGTGGAGTTTTGTCACATCACCCGTCACATGCGTTGAGAGACTGGCCGGCCACATCCCAAAGAATTTTTCGCTGGCTCAAAACTATCCAAATCCGTTTAATCCTTCGACGACTATTCGCTTTGAGATTCCAGAAGCAGGACATGTCTCGTTGAAGATCTACGACGTGCTAGGAAAAGAGGCTGCGGCTCTTCTCGGAGAATACCTCGATCCAGGTATCTATTCTGTTCAGTGGGATGCTGGTCGCTTTGTGAGCGGCATGTATTTCTACTGTCTCAGAGCAGGTTCCGTTGTCCAGGTTAAGAAGCTTACGCTGTTGCGCTAGTTATGCGCAAGCAAAGGTTCATTTCCCAGTGCGTTTTGCGGCACACTGAATGAGATATCGCCAAGCATTTGTGTTGTCTGGAGGAAAATATGCAATGAATGCTCGTTCAAGGCTTTGACCGACCAGCAAACGTGAAATCATGAGAATTTCACGGGATCTCGGTAGTCGCGTGTTTCTTCGCGAACACGTTTGCTTCCAACGCGAAAGGAGCGCGACCTTGCCTCACTTAAAAGGAGCTCACACCGATGCAAAATCCCAATTTCGCATTGCCGACACTCGCCAGTTCCCAAATGGCCCCAAACGTGCAGCGATATTTTCTGATACATCAAGCTGCTTGTGGCATAGTCTCCTCGTACTTGGAGTACAGAGGTGCGTTGCGGGTCCCTCAGCCAGTACCGACTGATCCGGTCACGACAGTGATGAGTTCACCGCTTCCAGCGATACACCCTGACGAGCTGCGATTGATCATCGAGAGCGTCATCGAAGGCTTGAAAACCGTTGGAAGCCCAGACAATGCATCTTTTTGATCTCCGGATCAGCTAACGCATTCTCGGACGTTGGCGCTCCAAGCTATCATACGTCGGCGTCCGCCGAGTACTGTGCGGCGCGGCCCGATTGGGTATTGATGGACATCGAGATGGATCCGGTGGACGGCATCACGGCTTCGAAAGAGATCCTTTCTATGGATGCCAAGGCGAACAACATTTTCGTCTCGCAGTATGATGATCAAGAGTACCACGAAGCCGCGGAAAAGCTTGGGGTAAAAGGATATGTGTTAAAGACTGATCTGTTGCGTCTTGTTCCACTCTTGAAGTTGGGAGGAACGAGAAAGAGAGCGTTCGACCGCCAGTAGAGGGCAAGACGAAAGTCTGACGCTATTTGAACGACGTCATGACAAAATACTTTTCGTCCAGCGGCGTTTGTGATTGAGTCAGCGGGGGTGAGTATGACACCATACCAGTTGAATGACTGTCGATTGAAGTGAGGAGGTGTACCATGAATCGCCTTGGCTTTTTGTTAGGTCTTGTGCTGCCAATCTGGGCTAGCCTCGGAATTGCGCAAACGGATTTCTGGCGTCAGACAAATGGCCCGTTTGGGGGTAGCGTGTACGCCATTCATGTGAGCACGAACGGAGATGTCTACGCTGGCACCTATGGCGGTGGAGTATTCCGATCCATCAATGGTGGCGATAACTGGATCGGAGTGAACAATGGCGTCGGGAAAAATCGATATCTCCGATCACTTGCCGCCAATTCGAGCGGCCATATTTTCGCAGGAACTGACGGAGGGATCTTTCGCTCGACTAACGCCGGCGAGAACTGGAGTGAAATCAACTTCGGGCTGACGAGCAGATCGACGTATGCTCTGGCAGTCACCGTGAGCGGAACGCTCTTCGCTGGTACGGACGGTGGGGGCGTTTTCAGGTCGACGGACAATGGGGACAATTGGGTGCACGCTAGCAGTGGCCTAGCGAGCAACGCCATTCGCTCGCTGGTTATCGACCGCAGTGGGCGGATACTCGCAGGCACACAGGGATATGGGATCTACCGGTCGACCAATAACGGCGACAGCTGGAGTCTTGTTGGGCTGATGAATGTGACTGTGCTCTCCCTTGCGATCGATTCAACCGGCACCCTGTTCGCCGGCACTGCACTCGGTGGAGTCTATCGATCCACAAATGACGGTGTGAGCTGGAGTTCAGTCTGTTTGTCGGGAAACAATGTTTATGCGCTCGCAGTCAACCCATCGGGGTATGTCTTCGCCGGATTCCCCGGAATCTACCGATCTGTGGACGGTGGTGGCTATTGGTATGCAGCGGGCACGCTCAGCAATTCTGTTTACTGCATCAGCATTAACCGATCCAATGGGAACATTTATGCCGGCACCGTTGAGGGGGTCTATCGATCCACAGACAATGGCGCCAGTTGGACGCCCGTGAACACCGGTCTTGCTGCCACCGACGCGCGTGCTGTCGCATCAAATGCACAAGGCGTTCTCTATGCGGCAGTAGATGGCGGCATGTTCCGGACCGTTGACAATGGTGCTAATTGGGTTCAAGTAAACAACGGACTGACGGATCGCTCCCCTCTATCATTACTGATCCTACCGAACAATCAGGTCTTTGTCGGCAGCTATGCTGGGGTCTTTCGCTCGACGGATAACGGCGAGAGCTGGCTCCGCTTTTATACCGATCTTCCTTCCTACAAACCTGTGAACTGCCTTGCACGCGATCAGAGCGGGCACATACTCGCAGCGACTGGTGAAGGGATTTTTCGCTCGACGGATGGTGCGGAACACTGGTCTAGCATAAGCACAGGATTGGCAAGCACAGATGTACGGTCGATTATCGTAAACACCTATGGCCACCTTTTTGCGTGCACAGCCGGCGGAGGGGTTTTTCGGTCAACCAACAATGGTGGGAGCTGGACCGCTGTGAATACTGGGCTGACAACAGATATGATCCAGTCTCTTGCGGTCAATTCACTCGGCTATATCTTCGCGGGGACGCAATCGAAGGGAGTCTTTCGTTCGACAGACAACGGAACGAGTTGGACACCGATGAGCTCGGGATTGCCGTTGAGTGCTTACATCCACAGTCTTGCAATGAATAGCAGCGGGTTCATTTTTGCATGCACATTTGACGGAGTCTTTCGGTCAACGGACGACGGCACGAACTGGTCTTCGATCAATTCGGGTCTCACGAACAACTATGTGAGGGCTATAGCATTCAACTCTAGTGGCGTCGCTTTCGCCGCGACAGGTGGAAACGGTGTTTGCCGCAGCGTCGGCAGCACATTCGCTCCGCGGATTGCACTGGACAAAGCGAGTTTTTCCTTCGCGGCTGACAGCGGTTTCTCGTTGCCAAGCACTCAGGTGCTCACGATCTCAAACTCGGGAGGATGGACACTTAATTGGGCCGCCACGACCAACTCCGCCTGGCTGAATGTCACCCCGACGAATGGCTCGCTTGCCGAAGGGGAGAGTACATTCGTCAACGTCGGAATGAATACCACAGCTTTGGTGCCAGGAACGTACTTGGACACCGTTACCATTAGCTGTGCCTCTGCAGACAACTCCCCTCAGAGAACCCCAGTAACCTACCACATGCAAGCGCTGCCTCGCATAGCTGTAACTGCGCAGTCTATTGCCTTTGCCGCAGACAGTGGGGCAAGCAGACCGGAGCAAACACTGACGATCTCGAACACAGGAGTAGGTACTCTAAGATGGAAAATCGTGAAGAAAGAGACTTGGTTGACAGTCACGCCTGATAGCGGGTTGAGTAATAGTGCTTCCGTGCTCGTCAAGGTCGGCTCGACAGATATGTTGCCAGGGATCTATCGAGACACTCTCAGAATAACAGGGGTCAAAGCCGAATCGGGAGCCGACGCGCTCAATTCTCCGTTATCGGTACCTTTGACCTATACAGTGAACGCCGTCACCCAACTCAAATTAAACACATGGTCGCTCACGTTCACTGCAGATAGTGGCGCGGGAATACCACCAACGCAGGTGCTCGTGGTGAGCAATCCGGGCGTCGGCACGCTGCAGTGGGTCGCAACGAAGAAGCAACCCTGGATAAATATTAGCCCTGATGGTGGTACGGGCAACAGCTCCTTGGTGACTATTGGCATAC
>Ga0154319_1063_pt1 | contig 12695 bp, 9 predicted proteins | sample RifGroA2_FD_117659 | JGI IMG/M metagenome (GOLD analysis project Ga0154319, IMG submission 117659) | Ignavibacteria bacterium GWA2_54_16 | reverse complement strand
CTAGTACTCCTTCGTCCCAAAAAGGACAGACCAATGCAAGAGCTCATTGCAGGAGACGATTCGGGACGGTTTGAAGACAGGGCTGCCGACCTCTCTTCGGCGAAGGGATATGGAGTCCGCAGACTGGCCGTAACGCTCATCCGCCCCACCAACTACACCGACGATGGATACCCGATCAAAACACGCATCGGTGTCATCCGCAGCAATACCCTGACACAGATCGGCACGCTCGTGCAGGATCTTCCGAACTCACCTTTTTTCAAGGGGATCCCGCTCGAAATCCGGAAGATTGATGAAGCGATCGAATGGATTCCGGCGAAGGAGATCATTCATCAATCGAAGACAGGCGGCGTGAAGTCGATTGTCATGCTCGTTGGCGTGCAATCGAACCAGTACCCCAGGGCTTTGGATATCGCATCGAAGTTTCTTCCTCACGGAATCCCCGTGTTGATCGGCGGTTTCCACGTGAGCGGCATGCTCGCCATGATCGGTTTGACGGCCGACCTTCGGCAGGCACTGTCGATGGGAATTACTCTTGTGGCAGGAGAGGTTGAAGGGGGACGATTAGCTGCGGTCGTCGAAGATGTCTGCAAGCATAAGGCGCAGCCTCTCTATAATTTCCTGAACCCCACCCCGAGCCTGCTCGACGTTCCGATACCTCATATCACGAAGGATGAATTCGAGAATTTCTCATCACGATTTACGACGATCGACACGGGGCGAGGCTGCGTCTTCAATTGTGACTTCTGCACCATTATCAATATACAAGGCCGCACCATGCGTTGCCGCGATCCGAAACAAGTTGTCCAGTTTGTCAGGCAGAGCTATCGTGAGGCCGCCGTATCGCACTCTTTCTTTACCGACGATAACACCGCCCGCAACCCGCGATGGCGTGAGCTCTTCACAGAGCTCGTCCGCATGCGGGAAGAAGAAAACATCCCGTTCACCTTTATGATGCAGAGCGATCTTGCAGCCCGGAAGATGCCCGGCGGAGATTTCTTTACCCTTGCCGCACGGGCAGGCTGCAACCAGGTGTTTTTCGGCGTGGAGAGCGTGAACCGCGAGAATCTCCGGTCGCAGGTGAAGTTTCAGAACCAGGTTTCCGAGTACAAAGACCTGATCGATCACTGCCACTCGCTCGGTATTACCTGTCACGCAGGATATATTCTCGGGCTGCCCTTTGACACAGCGGCGAGTATCAAAGAGGACATCGCCGAGCTTCAGCGCATGATGTTCGACTCCGTTTCATTCTACATTCTCTCACCGCTCCCCGGCTCGAAGGATCACCAGCGGTGGTGGCGTGAAGGCCGCTGGATGGAACATGACTTCAATACGTACGATTCGGCTCACGTCGCCGTGAAACCCGAGCGGATGTCGTGCGCTGAGTTGATGGAAGCGTATCAGAACGCCTGGGAGCAGTTCTATTCCACGGAGCATATGGTCAATGTTCTCAAGCTCTGGAAAGATGATCATCGTCATTACCGGGAGCGGCTGGCGTTCTTTATGTGGTACCTTTACTCTTCCAGAATCGAACGCCTGAATCCTATGAATTGCGGCTTCTGGACTGTCCGGCGGCGAAGCGATCGCCGGGCGGGATTCCCGCAGGAAGCATTCGTTCCGTTCTGGATGAACCGGACAAAGGTGATCACGACGCGGTTGTGGAGCATGGCGAAACTGTTCTTCCAGCTGGAAGAAGTATGGCTCCGGAGCAGGCCCAAGAGCAGAACAGAGGAGGGCTTGTACGAACTGATTTCAAAAACGAAGCAAGACATACTCGATTGGCGGGACCTGAGCACGAGGGAACTCGCAGCATTCTATGAGAAGCTCTCCGTCGAGATGCCGGAGATCAAGGTCCCATCGCTCGTACGTCTCTGGTTCAAGAAGCACAACCCGTTTGCCGGCGCCTTTACGAGACTGTACGTCCAGCGGATATGGCGGCGGTGGTATCTGTACCTCTGGAATCCTCTGAAGTGGATCGAAGTGTGGCTGTTTGAATGGGTCCACGGCTCCCGATTCCTCTATCATCTCGTTTATGACGAGATGGAGAAGAAGTAGTCGGCCCTCCGGTTGTTGACTCCCAGCCGACCGTTGATTGGCGCGATGATCACCTCTGCGCGACAAGCCTTCCTTGCCCACGTCATGAAGAACGATGATTCTTCATGAATCCTCAACTCCGGACGCAGCGGCCGGAATACTTCAAGCGCTTAAGATCGGTGTGCGCGCTTGAGCGCTTCGATATCCAGCTTGACCATCTGCCGCATGGCCTTCATGACTTTCTCCGCGACGAAGGCCGACGACGCGTTTACGACTGCTCTCCCCCTGGCACGCGGGGCCGCCGAGAAATATTCGAAGAACCAGGCTGCGAAGATCGAAAAGAAGGTGGAGCCCCTCAGCAAGGCACTTTCAAAGGGAGAATCGCTCGCTTCCGCAGGGAAAACGGCCGAAGCTCAGCAGGTCGTGAGCGATGCTCTCAACGCGGGTGTTGCGGCAGGTCTGGCGACCGAGGGGGCAATCAACAATCTTGGTTATGACTACCTGGACCGGGGGAAAACGGAGATGGCTCTTGCGGTCTTCGGCTTCAACGTGAATCAGTTTCCACAATCCTCCAACGTCTACGACAGCATGGGCGAGGCGTTGATGAAAGCCGGACGTATCGATGAGTCGATCCGTAACTACAAGAAGGCGGTGGAGCTCGATCCGGGAAACGAGAACGCGAAGGCCTTGATCGAGAAGATGGAGAAGGAAAACGGGAAGCAGTAGATAGCAGCGAGTCCGGACTCCGCCATCGGGATATGCTTCGACACCTGGCGTAAGTCGGACATTTTTCATAGATTCGCGTATTGAGTTTTCACAATCAAAGGAGGATTCTATGGCTTACGTGGATGGATTCGTTCTCCCGGTCCCAAAGAAGAACCTGAAAGCCTACAGAAGGATTTCGCGGAAGGCCGGGAAGATCTGGCGGGAGTACGGTGCTCTGGAATACCGGGAGTGCGTCGGCGATGACCTGAACATACCCGGGACTTTACCTTTCCCGCGATTGGCCCGCCTGAAACGCGGAGAGGTTGTTCTTTTCTCGTGGATCGTTTACAAATCCAAAGCTCACCGCAATCGTGTGAACGCAAAGGTGATGAAAGATCCGGGGCTGGCGGCCGATGCCGTTGCAATGCCGTTCAATGTCAAGCGAATGGCGTACGGGGGGTTCAGGATGATCGTCGATATGTGATGAGACCTGTTCTAGTCTCCTCATACCCCGATATGAACAAAAAGCGCCCCGTCAATCGGGGCGCTCTGTCCTGCACAAGATGACTAGAACCTATCTCAAAATAGAAAATAAGAATCACGCCAAGTCGCCAGTCGCTAAGAATCAGACATTTTGGATAGGCTTTGCGTCTTTGTTTACCCCGACATCCTGAGCGACCCCGAGCGAGCGGAGCGAGTCGAGGGGGAGTCGAATCCCTCGACTCCTCGTTCCAAATGGATAAAAGTCGCTCGGGATTCGATCCTGAGGGAACTCGAAGGATCGAAGGATTAGTCGGGGCGACTTTGGCTGCCCGCCTCTTGGAATCCTATCGGGCAGGCGGGCGTGAGGATTCTTGAGATGCGTTCTACTTGCCTTCCACGCTGGGATCCCACTCATCGATTGCGCGTTCGTCTACTCTCCCGGATGGTAGGTTTTCTCCGCGTGTTTCAAGACATCCTCTTTATAAAACCACACATCCTTGAACTGTCCTTTCGTATACATGAGCGCCTGATCCGTGAAGTGTTTCGATGAAGGATCGCCGCTCGCTCCCCCGGTGAGAAGCGACCTGGCTTTTACTTTCTTGCCGAATTCGACAGCACAGATGAAACTGCTGCCGCCGTATCCATACCTCTTGTTCGTGCCGGAAAATGAACGGCTGCTGAAAGCGGCCAGCATACCCCACTGGGATGATGCAAATCCCACGGGCAAGCTGAGTTGGTTGTCGTCGAACCGTTCCTCGAGATCATCCGTCAGGCGTTGATACCGGTTGATTTCGCCCCAGGGAATTCGCCACCGCCCGAATCTCTTCTCGAGATCGCGTACCGCACTCAGCAACGGCAGTGCAAGTTCCTCCAGCGTCGCAGTCGCAGCGTAGTGCCTGGCCTTCTCGACCAGATCTGCCTCCCCTTTGCCAACCCGCGTCCTTTGGATTGCGGGTGTGAGCAGCCGGCCCCAGTCAACGGCAATCGTCGTTGCAACCGAATTCTCGCCGCTTCGGAAATCCCATGCTTTCAGTACAGCGACGGCTTCATACAACCGCGCATACAGAGAATCTCCCGCTTTTACATTCTTTTCAAAAGCCGATACCAACGCAGGCACAAGGACTTCGAATGCGGTCAGTGTGGGGTCGTACCCCGCTGCGATGACCTTGTCGAGAGTGAACCCGGTCCCCTTGCTCAAAACGCGGACCGCGTTCAAGCCCCGGAAATTCTCTCCATCAGGGGCCATATAGACCGGATAGTCCTTCTTCTTCGGGCTGCTGACTCCTGAGACGGTAAATGGAGTTGAATTACAGTTCTGTATCCAGCCGCTGGACGGATTGTATACATGGACAATTTCATCCAGCGGATGCAGGCCTTTCCACTCCGTGGCGGGCGTTGTCCCGTCAACCGGCTGCGACCAGTCGAATGATGCATTTCTTTTAGGAACAAAATCGCCATGCCAGTAAGCGATATTCCCTTTGTCGTCGGCAAACACGGTGTTGTTCGACGTGTTCGCGCGCAGCGTCATCGATTTCTTGAAGGATGCGAATCCCGTGCTCTTTGTCCGCTCCCAGCTCTGAATCAGGCTGGTGAGTGACCGGTTGTATGACCGGACACTGATCCATTGTCCATTTCGTTTGGCCATGACGGGACCGTGATGCGTGAAAAACGCCGTGACGCTCCTCGATTGAACACCTTCCCCCGCCTTGTAACGCAGTGTTATTGTTCGCTCCGTGACCCGCTTTTCCGATTTGTTGTATTCATAGGTGAAGCGGCCGTTTTTCTTGACGGTTTTTTCAAGATACATGTCGGACACATCCACGTTGCTGGAGGTATGCATCCATCCGCAGTGTTCGTTGAATCCCTGATAGATGAAGAATTGTCCCCACGTGACGGCCCCGTACACATTCAATCCCTCGCCACTGACGGCATGCACCTCCGGACGGAAGTAGAACGTTACGTGCGGATTGATATAGAGAATGGCATTCCCCGATTGAGTCTTCGAGGGAGCTATGGCGAATCCATTTGAACCGGTCAAACGTTCTTCCGGCTCTGTCTCCACGGCCCCGATCGGCGAGCTTCCATCCAGGTAAAAATTCCTCACGTCGCGCGCCGAGATGTTGCCGGTACTGATTGCCCCTATGCTCCCATCCGTCCATAACAACGGATACCATGGCCGGAAGCGGCGCAGCAATGCCGGCTTTGTCGACGGATGCGTATGAAGATAGTAGTTGATCCCGTCGGCATAGGCATTCATGAGCTTCTGGAGCCAGCGCGGACTTTTCTTGTAGTCGTCCACTGCCTCTGCGGAATCGATGATGAGTCTCACGTAGAGGTCGCCCGCCAGCGCGGCTTCCCCCTTCACCTCGGCCATTCGTCCGAGTTTTTCGATGTAGTTCATCTCCAGCCTGTTGAAATCATCCTCACACTGTGCGTACATGAGACCAAATACTGCATCCGCATCGGTCTTCCCGTAGATGTGCGGAATCCCCCAGGTATCGCGAACGATCGTAACCCGGCTCGCCTGCCTTTGCCAGCGGGAGACTTCGTCTTTGGAAAAATCCTGTGCAAAGAGGAGAAACGGGAGCAGAAGAAGTAGTAAAGTCTTTTTCACCGTAAGCCTTTTCGAGAGAGTGTGTAGATGATCTGAACGATACTATGAGACACTTTTGTTCAGAAACTCCACTGCGTCCTGTGGATTGGGCGAATAGAAATCAGCGCCAATATGGGTGCAAAACTCGTGCGTGATGGGAGCGCCGCCGATCAGAATTCTTGTGCCGGGAGAAGCTTCCCTGATGGCTTTGACGCTCTTTTCCATGTTCGGCTTCGTCGTTGTCAACAATGCAGAAAGTCCGACAAAACAGCCCGGGTTCTTGTTGATGGCGTCCAGAAACTTGTTTGTCGGTGCATCGACGCCGAGGTCGATCACCTCGAAACCGCCGCCTTTGATAATCATGGAGACAAGGTTCTTGCCGATGTCGTGCATGTCGCCGGTAACGGTTCCAATCACGAATTTGCCTTTGCGCTTCACCTCACCGGATTCAAGAAACGGCTTGATGTGCTTCATGACGGCGTTCATCGCTTCGGCGGAGACAATCAGATTGGTGATGAACGCTTTGTTCTCCCCGAATTCTTTCCCGACTCTCTCCATTCCCAGCATGCAGCCCTTGAGGAGAACGTCCGGCGGTGTGCCGTTCTTCAACGCTTCTGACGCTATCTCATCGGCGCCATCCTGATCTTTCAAGTCAGGAGGGTACCAAAATGATCTGGATATCTTGCCCCGGGCAACGCACATAGCGATTTTGTCGACAATCTCTTGCATGATCATTCTCCCTGGTTGGTCATCTCTTGTAGAATCTGGAAAGACCGGTTTCTTGCCACAAAGTCACTAAGACTCGAAGGATCTGAATTTCCCCCCGGTCAGTGATAGATTTGTCAGTTTAGATTAGAAAAGACTTTGTGGCTTAGTGGCTTTCTTTCTCTAGTTCTTCAGCACTCAGCCTTGCTTCTTTAATAATCGTCGGAGTTATGCTCTCCCACAGCGCCGGCATAAGATGGATTCCTCGAACTCCCTTGATCGTTCTCAGCGTTTGAATGATTTCAACAGCCATTTTCACGCCTTCCTCCTCGGGATCGCGCGTCTCCGTCATTCTGCGCACGTATTCATCCCGTATCCTGACGCCCGGCACTTTTTCCCTCATCCAGAGCAAGGTCTTGACCGATTTGACGGGCAGGACTCCGGCCAGAATCGCCGTCTTTTCATGGAGCCCCATGTCGACCACCCTTCCCATCCAGCGGGCGAAGATCTCCAGATCAAATACCGGCTGCGTCTGTATGAAATGAGCCCCGGCCTGAACCTTCTTCTGCAGACGAATCAATCGCATCTCAAACGGCGCCGCGAACGGGTTCGCGGCTGCCCCGATGAGAAACGCGGAGGCTTTCTTCATCTCGGTGCCGGACAGGAGTAGCCCCTTGTTCATGGCAGCGACGGTCGCAAGGAGTTGGATGGAATCAAGGTCAAAAACCCCCCTGGCCTCGGGTTGGTCGCCGAATTTCTGGTGGTCGCCGGTCAGGCACAGCACATTCCGGATACCCAGCGCCGCGGCGCCCAGGAGATCGCTCTGTATCGCCAATCTGTTGCGGTCCCGGCACGTCATCTGCATGATCGGCTCAATGCCTTCATCCAGCAATATCTTCGCTGAAGCAATACTCGACATGCGAACAACAGCTGTCTGGTTGTCCGTGATATTCACCGCATCGACGTATCCCTTGAAGTGTCTCGCCTTCTCACGGATGACATCGCCATCGCAGCTTTGCGGCGGGGCGACTTCTCCACAAACAACAAATTGATTCGACTCAATCTTTTCTCGCAACGTCATCAGAGATGAATTCTTTCACCTTCAGTTCATCGTGACGAACAAACCAGACGGGCGCTTCAATTCTCCTTTTGAACGCATTCAGCCACGAAGACGTGCCTTCCAGGTTGTAGTTATGGATTCTCTTGATCTTATAGAGCAAGCTGATACGACTCAATAGTCGCGACCGGAAATATATTCTGTACCACACGCACTTTCGATCGGGGTACACTTCACACGATCCATCATCTCCGGTTCCCCCGCACGGACCATTGCGCAGACGTTTGGGACAGTTCTGAGAGCAGATGAAGGCCGTGGAGGATAAGATGCACTCGCCGCATTGCTGGCAGCGGAAAAGGGGAACCTTGACGACGTTTTCGAAGAAGAGTATGAGGCGTGAGAATGCCCGTTCACGTGCAGTGAGTGGAGGATCCTCGAACGTGACCAGGTCTTTTAGCAAAGGGTTGTTTCCTTGAACTCAGTTGATACCGGAATCTTCAAATCGAACCGCAGTGGTGATTCTCACGAAAAATATTTCATCACCCTCATTATAATGTCAATCCCTTCCAGTTTCAAGACATCTTTCAGGCATTGCATCGCCGGGTCTTCATCCGTTAAAAGAGAGTATTTGCGATGAACGGAGCCGATGATCGTGTTTAATCCCAGGGGCATTGCCATCGTCAGAAATGCGCTCTCAAGCGGACTTTTGGCCGGAGAACCGTCCGCTCTCTTCGAAGGCAACATCGTCGTGAAGTTGCTCAATCCAACCGACATGCTGACGCCGGCGAGATCTCCATCCTGATGAATCAAGGTCATCGCGTCCATGAGCCGCTTGAAATCCCCTTTTGAATCGCTCCCTATGGGCATGATACCGGGATCAAGAATGATCCGGTCGTTGGTAATATCCTTGATTCGATTCCGGGCAGCGCCCACAATGGATTTCGCCGTGGTGTGGATTTGTTCGGCCGTCTTGTTCATGACCATCTCACCGGCATCGTTCAATCCTTCGGTGACGAGCAAAACGGGAACAAACGGCTGGCCGGCATAGAGATCGAACATTTCCAGGCGCGCTTCAGAAATCGAATTCAGAATTGGCTTTCGATTTCCGGCGCGTTCACCGTTGTATGCTTTCAAGCCTGCTGCTGCAATGGCAGGATCAGGGGTATCGATCGAGAGGGGAAGCGAAATGTGTTCCTGGATCTTCCCGACAACTTCTGCCATGAGGCCCGGGGAGCGGGAGCCAACATTCACATCAATGTATGCTGCTCCTCTTTCAGACTGCGATCTGGCCAGATGAACGATGCCATCAATATTGTTTTCTTCAAATAGTGCGTGAGTGGATGGGACAGAGTCATTGATCGACTCACCGATGACGGTCAGGCCAGGGATACTCATTCGTTTGCCTCACGGATAGAGCATGTCGAACTGGATCGAAGCCCGCTTCAGGAGAGACAACCAGCTTCTTCGCGTGGCATCTTTCAAGAGGCTTTCACTTCCGTTTGCCGGAGAGGATAGCAGAAGTGTCAAATAGAAAAACTGTGCACAATAGAAAACTACGACTGAAAGGGCCAAAATGCAACGAAGATCGGGTTCGGAGCTCGCTTGAAGGTCACCTTCATCAGTGTGTGTCGCGGATGAAGGTGACCTTCTGCCATCCTGTTTCACCGTTGTGTGTATTCGTCGACCGCGTCGAGAAGAAGCCTGCGGGTCGCCCGATATTTCGAAACATCCTTGCTGTACTTGTCGAATCCCTGCAATACCTGCGCGATGATTTGCTGTGCCCTGGACGCATCGTGCGATTTCAACTGAGCGAGAAGCTCGTAGTCTTCCATCCCGATCCGGTGCGCTTCGAATCGGTGGCTGGAGAGGGGGCCTTCGTGGAGAGGATAGAGGATATGTGAATCACCGGCCGGAAGATACTGTCCTTCCATGTGAAACCGGACGAGTTCTTCAAAGGGCTTGGAGGTGTGGAAGTTTCCGCCCCAGTGCAGGAAGCCCTGAATGTCGAATTTCGAGCACGCCCAGCCAATGTAGACCTGACGGAGCCGCTCTTCGTCAAGCAGCCGGTTCAACCATGGGCCGCCCGGGGAAAGGCACGTGTACACCCATACCTTGTCGCCTGCGGCCTTGCGCTTTTCAAAAAACTCCTGGTTGGCCTGATACTCCTGAACCTGCGGGCACCACACATCGACGAGGCCGCTTACATTCATGGTCATCGTGGCTTCGAGAATCTTCATGTCGGGCTTCAGTCCCCGCAGGAGAGTTATGATCTCTCTGTACCGGGCGACGAAAGCATCTTCGGGTTCATCAAAGACCCCCTGCACCCAAGATCCTTCCCACCGGTTCTCTTTCATCATGGCGATAATCCGCTGAGTCATTTGCGTGAGCATGCGCTTGGCCTTCGCGGAGACTGCGTCGACGTCTTTTCCATCTGCCGTTGGCACAAAAAGGAGCATGTCCGTAGTCGTCCAATTCCGGCGCCCGAACATCGGAGCGCCGTGTATCGTCGTCAGTCCGGCATTGAGAAACACCCGGATGTAGCGCTCGAGGCGGTCACGGCGAAATTCAGAAACATTGCCGGCGCCGTCGATTTTGAAATAGTCGGGCCAGTTGAACCAAAAGGCGTTCTGCCTCCCCCGCGCCATCATTTTTGCGTACTTCGCGAGCATGGTCCAGAACGGTTCGCTCCACTTCTCCACACCATGCGCGCTGCAGATGTTGTCTATACTGTGCCAGTTGATGTAAGAAATGGTCGACCGGGTCACCGGTGGAGCTATCGCACGATGCACAACCACGGTGAATTCCAGCGACTCGGTCAGATCGCCAAACTCGATACTGATGCGATGAGTATACTCTCCAGGCGCAGAGGCCGAATCGATGGGAACCTCCATGCGAAGTGCCAGCGACACGGAGTCGGATGCAATGGGCGAGCTCACGGGCAGCAAAGGATCGTAGATCCGAAAAGGCGCTCTGCGAATGACGTAGGGATTTATCTTGCCGCTGTATTTTTCCGTGTTGCGGTCGAGTCCTGTGTTCTCTGCAACTGGAACGTCTATCATGCGGTACCACCGCACTCCCGGCGTCGGCTGGCCGTTCCTGCCCGACTCCGAGAACCTGATCCTCTCCGTGCCCTGAAGTCCCGTCATCATCACATGAACGCCAACGATGGTGTTCCGCGCCGTGTGTACCGTGAGGCGTTTCACCGGTTGGTTCAGTTTTGTGTCGGGGAAGAGCTCCAGGACCTCATCGATAAGCCCAATGACGGGCTTCGCCTGCAGCGGGGAGCGTCCAGGCAGATGAGCTGCGAAGACATAAGACGTCATCAAAGAGCTCATCGCCAGGAAAAAAGGGAAAATCGACGGACGGTTCATGATCCACCTCATGGCTGGATTCGTTTCTTCAGGGTATCAGGGAGTTCGGGCGCAGCTTCAGCTGCAGAAACAAGATGTGACTGCAAAAACACAAGATCGCGGCCGACGCGGCCCGCCATTCGACTGGCCGGTCTTCGCCAGCCGGGATACATCCGCGATCGACTTCGTGCTCCTGCGTAGTTATCAGCGCAAGAGGATCATATGCCTGGTTTCCAGGAATGATCCAGCCTGGCCGTCCCTACTTTCGGTCGGGACGTGGTCACGTCCTGCCCGGGGCACGACAGACAGGCGATAAAAGTAGATGCCGCTTGAGACATTGGCCGTCCAGGTTGAGCGGTGCCGGCCAGCTTCCTTCAATTCGTTCGCCAGCGTTGCGACCTCCCGACCGAGGACATCAAAGATCCGGAGCGACACGTTCGCGGCTCTCGGCAATTCGTACGTGATGGTCGTTGTCGGATTGAATGGATTCGGAAAGTTCTGTAGAAGTGTGATGGCGGAAGGTAAGACTCTCCTCCCATTCCCCTCTGAGTCTGTAATTGAGTTCGTTCCCAGATGTATGTACTTGGACTTTCGCATCTCTTCCCTGTACTTCCCGGCAACGTATTGGTTGTTTTGTATCCTTGCATCGCCCCAATTAGGATACGCCCCGGCAGGCCAGTGAGCGTTGATGTAGCCGAATCCCTTGATCTCTTTGTGAGCATCGATGAACTGCCAGAACTTCGCGAACCAGTTGTCCCAATCGTTCATACCATCATTTGCATCGTTGCTGATATTAATTCCTTTTGCCGAGGTCTCGCTCAAGAAAACAGGTTTCCCTTTTGCGCGCGCCAGTGAGAGGAATCGTTCTGATTTCCCCTTCCTTGTAATGCCTCCCCTGCTATAATCGGTCGCGCTCTGGTCAAAATGCTCCGCGTCAAAGACATCAAGTCCAAACCAATCGACATAACTATCTCCAGGAAACCAGCGGGCACCGCGCGCGTCGACGGAATCGAAATCGTTTGCTGCGTCAGGTTCGTAGCACCAGTTTACTGCGATAGAATCTCTCAAACCTCTCGCCCCAAACATATCAACAATTTTCCTGAACATGGTAACGTACAAATAGGGATGGTAACCGCCCCCATTCCACCCCGGACCAGTCCCGTTAAACTCTCCTCCGATACGGAGAAACATTCTCTTGCCATAGTTCCTCGACAACGTTATAACGCTGTCAATAATCCAATCGTATTGATTCGAAACGGCGATCACACTGTCGGTTGCAACGTCGCTTACGAAAAAGAGGCTCAGTTCGGGGACAAATCCGACCGAATCAGCCAAGTGGAAGAAATCCCTCAATCCTTGCAATGATTTGTCCGGTCCCCGCACACCTGGAATGGACATGAAGAATCCACGGATGGCCGGCTGGATCGTCGGATCGTTCAGCGCACCCAGGTAACCGGCAAGTGGATCACTGCCGCTCTCGTACGTCATCGTTTGCGCGCCATGATAAACTCTGCCGTCGTTCGGCTCGAGAAGGACCTGCCGCGCAACGGCAAGATTCAAATTCAGCAGGAGGAGCAGTGGAAAGAGAAGCGATTTCCTCATCAGTCTATTCTCGTGAGTTTCCAACCGGACAACAATCGGCTTCCTCATTCAGGGCCTTGTCAAATTAGACAATTTGTTGAGCCATTGGCAAGCTCAAAGAACGAGACGCAATCTGCCTGTGGATCGACGCCCGGGAATGGGGCACACGCTGATCCCCGATGTCCGT
>Ga0154319_1109_pt7 | contig 12781 bp, 12 predicted proteins | sample RifGroA2_FD_117659 | JGI IMG/M metagenome (GOLD analysis project Ga0154319, IMG submission 117659) | Ignavibacteria bacterium GWA2_54_16 | reverse complement strand
ACGGATCGCCTGCCACGGCAACAAATGCGTTTGCCAATGCCAGTGGTCGGGCTCCCCTGCCGTTTTTTTCGAATCCCGCAGTGCTGATCAAGGGCGCTGCGATGAGAAGGAACAGAACAGATGTGCGCATATGGCCTTCCCTTGATGGAAGTTGAGGAAATAGGTATATTGCAAATGAACAACATTGAGAAGAGGTGCCATGAGTGCGAGAAATGCTGCTTTGCTGGCCGGGATGCTGCTTGTCTCCGTGATCCGGACACCGGCACAGGAACTCAACTGTGAGATCACCGTGAATGTTGACAACATCACGTCAGGTCAGCGCGACTACCTGCGATCGTTCGAAGGAGATATCAAGAAGTATTTGAACAACAACCGGTTTACGGACGAGGATTTGAGCGGGGAACGCATCGACTGTTCAATGACGGTGTTTTTTCTCTCTGGCTCGAATGATAACAAGTATTCCGCCCAGGTCGTGGTCGTGAGTCAACGTCCCGTCTACAAGGACAACGACAAGTCAGGAAAAAATACCCAGGTCATAAGGATACTCGACGAGCGTTGGGAATTCATGTACGTGACGAACCAACCGATGAACAAGGACGAATACCGATTCGACCCGCTTACATCATTCCTTGACTATTACGCGAACCTCATCATCGGACTGGACCTGGAGACATACAACGAATTGGCGGGCGCCCGCTGTTTTCAACGGGCTACGAACATCTGCAACCAGGCCATTGCGACCGCCTATGCGGTCGGCTGGCAGGCTGCATCAGCAGGAACGTTTAGCAGATTTGCTTTCCTTGAAGAACTGACGAACATGAAGTATCAGGCATTCCGACAGTCGTTCCACAACTATCACTTCGAAGGTCTCGACCTGTTGGCGACTCAAGGACAACGGGGACTGGATGCCTTGCTGAAAGCGATTGAAGCCATTGCGGATATGAGGCAGAAACAAAATCCCCGGAGTCTTCTGTCAAAGGTATTCTTTGACTCGAAATACCTGGAGATTGCAGATGTATTCCTGACATGGCCAGATCGGGATGTCTATACCCGACTCTCGACTGCCGATCCGGCACACCAGGGAACGTACGACACGTACCGGCGTCGTTGACCTACAGCTCGATCGTGACCTTCTCGATGGTGTCTCCCACTTGAAGACGATCAACGACATCGAATCCATCGACGACCCTCGCAAAGACGGTGAACCGGCCGTCGAGGTGCGGTGTCGGCAAATGCGTAATGAAGAATTGACAACCTTCTGTGTCTTTCCCGGCGCTCGCGATGCCGACCATGCCCCGACCGAAGCGGGCAAATGAGTACTCTGACCGTATCGCATATCCCGGTCCACCCCAGCCATCTCCCCGCGGGTCTCCACCCTGCAGAACGAAATTCGGCACCACCCGATGGAACCCAAGGCCGTCATAGAACCCTTTTTGGGCCAGCTTCACGAAGCTCAAGACCGTGAACGGCGCATCGTCTTTCATGAACTGGAGAGTCACGGTACCTTTGTTCGTTTTCAGCACCGCCTTGGTTGCAGGCGTAATCGAAGCCAGCGTCGTCCAATCGAAATCGGTTCGGGTCGACTTCGATGACTGAGCAATACTCGCGCTGTAATCCTTCTTCGTTATCCGATACAACGCGCCAGCAGCGCCGGAAGCGACAGTCCGATCCGGATCTTTGAGGGCTTTCTCAAGAAGCGGGACGAACCGTGCGTCGCCGATCCTACCCATCGCCGCTACAGCAGCCTGCATCGCCTCGACATCATCCGGTGACGCAAGTAAATCGTATGCGGATTTGAATGCCAAGACGAGGGAATCTGAAAGTCCGGCCTCCCTGAAGATTCCAAAGAACACCGTGTCGGCGAGAGCATTCGCCACGAGGTGAGTAATGGCCATGTCGTGCCGGTCGAGGGAATTCATGGTTTTCCGGTAGAGTGTTCCCCGTGCATCACCCCACTCCTGGTCACCGGAGCGGATCTTGGCGATCGTGGAGGGTGTCAGGAAACGCCGCACAAAATCCCAGGCGGCCATAGCCACCCGCACATTAGCATCATCAAGCGAGTAGAAGATTATCGACAGACTGCGTCCGCTTGGGACATAGCTCATCGCCTCGATGACTTTTGTTCGTTCGCGGACCGAAAGGTCTTTTTCCGCATAGTAATTCTTCCTGCCGTATTCATCCGGGAACAATTTCGCCAGAACCACAAAAGCCTCGCCCCTCGTCATCTCCGCGTCGGGATTCCTGGCCGCCACGAGTTTCAGAAGCGCCTCCCGCAGCCTGACGGTATCTGCAGAGGCGGCGATTGCCTGGCGATTGAACACTGAGTAGAGCTGCAGTGTCGCGATTTTCACATGATCGTTCGGGCTCTCGAGAAACCCGACAAGATCGTCATACAACTCCGGATGAGAAGGCGCGAGCGCTGCGATCGATTTGACAATTTGCACCTGTACACGCCAATCAGGATTCTCGCGTTCGTGTTCGTCAAGTTCCCTGATCAAATCTCTGGCATAACCTGAAGTTGCCTTGCCCAGCAGCGTCGCCAGGTTCATCCGCACATCCGGACTCGGATCCCGTGACAGGATCGTCAGGAGCGATTCGCGTTTTGCAATCTCGACCTCAATCAAACCATGCGGAGCCGACCGCCAGAGCGCGAACAGCGCCCGCCATCGGACGTCCGCGCCCGGATTCGTCAGAAGTTCGAAGCAATGCCAGATCGACTGCTCCGTCTTCACGCTGCGCAGCGCGAACCTCGCAATGGCGAGAGCCTGCTCGGCCTTGATGTACGCGTTCTGATTCTCGCTGAGAATATCGACGATCTGGCCCAGGGCCTCAACATTTCCAAGCCTTCCGACGGCTTCAAGAATGCGGCCGATGACAACCGAGTCCTTCTCTTCGCGTAAACGTCCCAACAGCGCATCCTGGCTGCCACCAGTGCCGATCTGCCCCAGGGCAAATGCTGCTGCGGCACGCACCCTTCCGTCTGCATCACGCAACGACAGTACCACTGCTGAGTCCGTTGAACGATCCTGAATGTTCGCCAGCGTGATGAGAGCCCGATACCGAAGCTGCGGATCAGGATTCGAGAGGAATGAGAGGAGCTTCCCGTTGCCGAGGTTTCGCTGATCCTGCAGCACGAGGATTTCACGCTCTGAATCGCTCCACGTCTGCCCGGCGGCCATTGTCGTTCCGATGAGAAGCGCGACGAACACTAATTTCGATCTCATATTCCCGTTCCTTTCACATCTCTTCCGCTGTGAAGTGAGCTCAATCTGAATCCTGCCTATCTGCCATCACCGGCATTCCTGCGGCGAAACATCGATGTCCTTGATTGCCTCTACCACGTTGAGCGCTTTGAGGTCCGGCAACTTCACCCGGCAGTTATTGTACGCGCTCTAAAAATACGGCCTGATTCGGAATTCCGCCCCGATTTCTTTTTTGACGAATTCCCTGGCCGCTTCGGCGTCAACGCCGTTCATTCCCACAACCGTCATCGTCACATGGGGAAGATATTTCGTGCACTCCTTCGCAAACTCCACCATCTCCCGGTGAAACCGTTTCCCGTCGATCCTCATCATAGCCCCATATTGATCCGGGTCTATCGAATTGAGGCTGATCGATACGGTATCGATAAGGCCGACAAGCTCCGGCACAATGTCACGGTGATGAATCACGTTTCCGTGACCGTCGGTATTCAACCTCACCTTCCCTCCCTTCTCCTTCACCCATCGCGCAACCTGCTTTATGAGATCGAGCCGGATTGTCGGCTCACCGTAACCGCAAAAGACCACCTCGTCGAACTTCTTCGGATCCCCTATGGCCTCGATAACTTCTTCGGCCGACGGCTCCTTCCCGATTTTCAAGTTGTGCCCTTTCACCACAGCGTCACCCTTCCGATCACAGAAGACGCAGTCTGCGTCACAGCGAAGCGTGATATTCAGATAGAGCGAATTACGCAACTTGTAGGCAATCCGAGGAGGATCGTAGGGCTTGATCCCGAAGAGCTTTTTCGTGTTGTAGCGAGTGGCTCGAATGACATCGTCCACGTCCGCTCCGAAGATCTCCGCGATCTTTCCGGCCACCAGCACGACGTTGGCCGGTTCGTTGCGCTTCCCGCGGAGGGGGACGGGAGAGAGATACGGTGAATCCGTTTCAAGAAGGATATGATCGAACCCGATTCTCTTTATCGTGTCCACGACAGGAGAATTCTTGAACGTTACGATCCCCGGATACGAAACAAGGAATCCGAGATCCAGGAGCCGCCAGACATCTTCGGCTCCGCCCGGGAAGCAATGGAAGACCCCTCGAAGGACAGGAACTCGCGCGTGTACATTCGCGCCTTCGGCCATCCAGCCGGGATTCCGGCGAACCGCTTCTTCGACCGTCGCCATAGCTTCTTCCACCGACTCCCGTGTATGGACCACGATAGGCAGATTTCGCCGGACGGCGATCTCGATTTGTTCCCGGAAGGCGTCCCGCTGTGCGTCTCTTGGCGACAAGTCATAGTGATAGTCAAGTCCGATCTCGCCAATCGCCACGACTCTATCGCTCCTGCTGAGCTCCTCGATCTGCGCCAATGCTTCGGTTGTTACTGTGGAGGCGTCATGAGGATGGATTCCGACGCAAGCATAGACGTTGTCGTGCAGTCCGGCAAGTGCCAGTGCCCGACGGCTCGACTCAACCGTCGTGCCCGGCACCACGATCGCTTCCACGCCTGCGGCTGTTGCCCGTCGCAGGACTTCGTCGAGGTCGGAATTGAAATCTTCGGAATTCAGGTGCGCGTGTGAATCGATGATCATCGTAAGGGAGATCTTCTTTCTGCACAGTCGAACGGGGTCTAAAGTACGGACAACTTCACTCTGTTGCAAGACGGGCGTGACAGGGGATGCGCAACCGGTGAGGCTCTAAAACATTCCTTCGAGGGTCAGGACGTATGATCGGACAGGTCCAAGGTTGCCGAGGAGTTCAACGTAGGAGTAATTCAGGAGATTGTTGATCGTGAAACCGACCCGGAGCGGCGCACCGAGCTGGATCAGATCGTACGAGGTCCGAAGATCGACGATTTTCACTGCGACGCGCTGATCTCCGTTTACAATGGGCGCAAGGCGCACCAGGTTTTCGTCAATGCGTTCGATACGCGACAGGAATCGGAAATCGGCCATGAGCCTCGCATGTTCCCAGGAACATTGGCCCGAGATGTACAGCAGATGTCTCGGTCGGAATTTGAGGACCTGATTTGCATCAAGATCTCGGGACCACGTATAGGTATACCCAATGTCCGTCGAGAGGATCCGCCTCAACCATTCTGTTTTGATTTCGGCTTCCAGACCCTGAATGCGGGCCCTCGTCACGTTTTCGAACTGGATCACGGGGCCCGTGATTTCGTCCGGGGAGGCCGGCGTGGGACGATAGGTCTTGATTTCGACGCTCGGCTCGATCAGATCGCGAAAATCGTTATTGAACACTGCAACATCTATCGACATTCGTTCGGCAATCTTCCGGCTCACACCGATCTCAAAGGACGTGCTCTTTTCGACTCTGAGGTCGGTATTGGGCAACACAGCAACCTGGGACACGTTCACCGAACTCTGTATGTACAATTCGCCGATTGAGGGATAGCGAAATCCCGACCCGATCGACGCCCGAATGCTTGTCTCTTTGTCGGGCATGTACACCACACCGAGCTTGGGATTCACCTGGGAAGTCGGAGACAACACGGAAACCTTTTGCCAGTCGAAACGAAGGCCTGCGGTGACTTTCAGGCCGGGGGCGGGGCTGATTTCGTCCTGTGCATAGACAGCCGCTCCGAAACCTGGATGTTGACCAAACAGGCTGGCAGACACGCGATCATAATTGGCGGCGATCCCGAACGTCAGAATGTGCGGCTTGCTCAGCTCGTAGGTGGCTTGCAGCTCCGTGCTGACCAGATGCGACGCCGAAACATTATTCACTCTGCCTGCGCTGTCATCCCGCCAGAAATTTCCGAAATAGATGAGTTTTGCAGTATAGAAAAACTTGTCCGTCACAAACTGTTGATACGCCAGACTGATATTCCCCCGCTTCGAATTCACCAATCCATCCCGCTGGCTGTCGGCAGGTCGGAGAGGCTCCCGAAGACTCTTCCACCAGAAGAAATTTCCGTGAGAGCGGTCGAGGTAGTTGACTCCGACAGCAAGGCTTTGCGAACTGGAGAGGACATATCGCGCCTTGGCGAAGAAACTCCATCGGTGGTAGGCATCGTTTTCACGGTAACTCTCGTCAACGGTCCTCGCAACGTTTACCAGATAGCTGACGGGTCCGGCAGCCCCCGAATAACCGGCAAAGATTCCGCTGCTGAACCTCGGTTTTGTCGTCCATTGCCATTCGGAATACCTCGGCTTGTCGTAAAGGGCGGAGAAAAGCCGGAACCGAAATTCAGACTGACTCGGAATCTCCTTTGTAATGACGTTGATTACGCCCCCGAGTGCACTCGAGCCATAGAGCGCCGATCCGGCTCCTTTCACCACCTCGACACGATCGACCGAAAACATGGGAATTGTTTCCCAGTTTATTTCACCGGTATCACCGGTTATGTATGGCAGACCGTCGAGCAGGATGAGAACTCTGCTTCCGACTCCCCTGCTGTATCCGGTGGATCCGCGAATGTTGACCTGATCGGAGAGTATGCTTACACCGGGAACGAAACGGAGCGCATCATCGAGTGTCACGCTGTTCCGGTCGGCGATGGCGCGGGCAGTCACGGTCGCCAGACTCACCGGGACTTCCTGAAGGCTTTGCTCGCGCCTGCTCGCGGTGATCACCACCGGATCTGCCTGGAGAGGAACCGGGCGGATCGGGATCTCCATCGTTCGACTCTCGCCGGCACGCAGGGTGATGCCTGCGAGCAAAAGCCGTTCGTAGCCCAGCATAGAGACCGCCACTGTGTAGGTCCCCGGCGTAATCCGCCGGAGTGTGAATCTCCCCTTTGCGTCGGTCGTCGCTCCAATGAAGGTACCGCGCAAGGTTACGCTTGCGCCGACCACCGGCTGGCCGTTTTCGGCATCAGTCAAATTGCCCGTTATCGTGCCGAACGTCGCCTGGCCATGGAGAAGGCAGCTCGTGAGAGCGAATCCCAGGCAATATGTGATCAGCTTTTTCAAAATGGCTGCGGCGGAGGTTTCCTGAAATTGACACGGAGATCGATGCCTGTCAAGAAGCCTGTGTCAGTGACATTTACGGGTATTGGGATCGGCGGAACGTCTGATGTACCATACATGCCGACCACTTTCAAGCTTCGGACGTTGATGTCGTTCGCCGTCCGTTGGAGGACGCCGACGTAGAAATAGGTTGCAGGAGGAAGATTGAACGCATAGGAAACCGAATCGCCAAAGAGCGGGAGGTTCTTATCAAACGCCGGGTAGAGATAGATCGCGGGCGGGTTTGAGAAAAGGCCCTGGAAGACCTTTTCAGAGTCGAGCGGAAAGATTTGTGATGCAAAAACCCAGAGATTCACCAGGCTATCGGCAGGAGGCCACGTTTCCTTCTCGAAGTAGATGGTCCCGCCGAATCCCGGTTCGATGGGAGGCAGAGGTGCCAATCCGTGGTCGCACGAAAGAAAGAGTAGGGCGAGAGCCAGAGCGAGATGTTTCTTCATTCTTGCCAGCAAAGTAGTAATCGCCCCACAGAAATGCAACCACTCGTCCCAATCTGCCAACGGGATTTCGTCACTGTGAACTCCGTGCTTCAAGCCGGAAATCGGGTTGGAAATCTTGGCAGTCTTCAGTATATTTTCAGATTAGAGGCGGAAGTGGATACTCAACAGCAATTCGGCCGGATCGGAATGAGCGCGGGAGATCCTTACGGAAGCGAGAGAAGGACGTATGAGCATTCGTACGTCCGGTCGCTTTTCGACCGCATCGCCCCACGCTATGATTTTCTGAACCACTTCCTGAGTGCAGGGTTTGATATCCGGTGGAGAAAGAAGGCCGTCGCCTTGCTCCGTGAATACGAGCCGAAAACCGTGCTCGATGTGGCTACCGGGACGGCCGATCTTGCGCTGGAGGCGGCGAAGCTCAATGCCGTGCGCATCTACGGCGTCGATATCTCCCCGGCCATGCTGGAGTTCGCCCGTCACAAAATCGAGCGGCACGGGCTATCACACACAATTACGGTGGAAGAAGGGACTGCGGAACATCTGCGGTTTCCCGATGACACATTTGATGCCGTGATGGTTGCGTTCGGAATCCGGAATTTCTCGAACCTTCAACAAGGACTGAGTGAAATGTTCCGGGTGCTGCGACCGGGCGGGCCAGTGATGATTCTGGAGTTTTCCAAACCCCGGCGGGCACCATTCAAACAGGTGTACTCGTTCTATTTTACGCATGTACTTCCGCTCCTCGGAGGCGCGATCTCCAAGAACCGTGAGGCGTACCAGTACCTCCCGAGCACGGTAGAGTCGTTTCCCGACGGTGAACATCTTGTCAGGATACTGACGGGAGAAGGCTTTGTCGGACCCTACTACCTGCCGCTGACGATGGGAATCGCTACCATCTACATTGCTGAAAAACCAACTCACTAACACTCGAAGGTATGATGGAGAGAATTATCCGAGTCGGACATAGCCCGGACCCTGATGATGCGTTCATGTTCTATGGCCTCTCAAGCGGCAAAGTAAAGCTCGAAGGCATTACGATCCAGCATCATCTGGAGGACATTCAGACGCTCAACGAGCGGGCGTTCCGGGGCGAATTAGAAGTGACAGCCATTTCGGTGCATGCCTATGCATTCGTTGCAGATAAGTACTGGGTGATGAAGACCGGGGCAAGCATGGGAGAAGGATACGGTCCCGTCATCGTCTCGAAAAAGTATCACACCCTCGAGGAGTTGAGCGGGAAAAGGGTCGCCACTCCGGGCCCCTTGACAACGGCGACACTCCTCTTCAAGATCTTCACCGAAGGGATCGATCAGGTTGATGTTCCCTTTGACCAGATCATGGACCGCGTGAGTTCGGGCGAATTCGACGCCGGCCTTTTGATCCACGAAGGGCAGATCACATATCCGGAACAGGGATTCCATAAGATCGTTGACTTCGGAGAACTCTGGCAGCGCCTCTACGGCCTTCCCCTCCCTCTCGGCCTCGATGTGGTGCGAAAGGACCTCGGAGAGGAACTCGCCCGCAAATTGTCGCAGGGGCTGCGGCAGAGCATTCACTTTGGTTACACTCACCAGCAGGATGCCATCCCGTACGCGCTCCAGTATGGGAGAGGCATCAACGCGAAACTCGGCGAGCGATTTGTGAAAATGTATGTCAGCGAACTGACCGTCGATATGGGAGAGCTTGGACTGAAGGCTCTTGAATTGCTGTATCGACTCGGCTCCGAACGCGGCGTCATTCCGGGCATCCCAACGATCGAACTATTCTGACTTCCGCAGCATGATCGGTCTTTTCAAAATATTTGACGCTCACGTTCATTTCTACTCGAATTCGTATTTCCGGTTTCTCGTACGGCAAAAGACGAACCGCCTCGACATCAACACGGAGCTGAAGAACCTCGCAACGAAAGGCCGGATTGAAATACCCGGGGAGGATCCTGCGCTGCTCGCGAAACGATGGATCGAGGTCATCGACAAGTGGAAAATCGAGCGCCTCCTTGTCTTCAGCAGCATCCCCGGAGACGAGGATGCCGTTGTCAAGGCTGTCGCCGCTTTTCCAACACGCCTTACGGGTTTCTTCGCCGTCGACCCAAACTCGAATCTTCTTCTCTCAAACGCCGAGAAGCGCCTGAAGCAAGAAAACCTTCGGGGAATCCTCCTCTATCCTTCACTCTACCACATCAATATCGCAGATCCCTGGCTCGATCCGCTCTTCAAGCTCTGCGAAGAAGCCAACGCAGTCGTCTATGTTCAGTTCGGCCGGCTCATCATCAAGCCGCGGGAATTTGTCGGGCTCCAGACGACCATCAACGAGGAGTGCACAGACCCCAAGGATCTTATACCGGTCGCCAAGAAATACCCAAAACTCCGATTCGTAATACCGAATTTCGGCGCGGGGAGGTTTGAAGAAACGCTTGAAGTGGGCAAAGCGTGCCCCAACGTCTATGTCGATACGGCAGGATCAAATTCCTGGATGAACGACCATCCGGCGAAGCCGGACCTGAGAGCCGTATTCCAGAAATTCCTCGCAGCCCTCGGGGCCGGGCGAATTCTGTTCGGTTCGGATTCCGGTATGTTTCCGCGCGGCTACCGGTACGACATCGTTGACAATCAGACGAAGCTCATTCAGGAAATGCGAGTTCCTCTTGCCGACGCCAAGAAGATCTTCTACGAAAACGCTGCTTCTCTCGTCGATCGATAAACGGCTTGCTCCCCTCCGTCTTCCTTCACTGTACCCCCAAAGCGCGCAAGAGATTGCGTACCGCACTCACAAGCTCCAACAGATTGATCTGATTCGGGGAAAAGGATTCACGAGGCGGTGCTTTTCTTGTGGTGTCCTGAACGGGGAGCAGCGTGGTGAGGGATGCGAGTGGTGTAATTGCTTCCGGCACTTCCCACGGCCTGACAGCCAGAGGGTGCCACAGAGCCACGCCGACCTGCGGTATAGCCTGCTGTATGTAGGAGACCTCCATGGTCGGAGCGGGATCTCTGCACAATTCATCCTTCTCTCCGGATCCTCAGGAATCGCCGCCGGACTTCCAGGTCTTGGCGGCTATGCCGCTATTTCCACCGGCTCGATCACTTCGATAATATCGTACAGCGTTGTCCGACGGGCGGCAGCGAATCCCGCCTCGTGGATCAACCGAATGCATTCTTCGGCATTCGTCTTGTTCACGAAATTCGCGGCGGCATGGACATTCTCTTCCAGCAACGTCCCACCGAAATCGTCTGCGCCGAAGTGGAGCGCGATCTGTCCCGTCTTCTTCCCTTCTGAGAACCATGAGGCCTGGATGTGCGGGAAATTGTCGAGGTAGATCCTTGAAAAAGCGATCATCTGCAGATAGCGGGTCGGGCTGGCATATTGGGGGATGATTTTTTCCAGCGGTGTGTTGCCCGGCTTGAACGACCAGGGAACGAATGCAGTGAAGCCGTTGGTTTCATCCTGCAGAGCGCGTATGGCCTCAAGGTGCTCCACAACATCCTCATCGGTCTCGAGGTGACCGTACATCATCGTCGCCGTCGTCTTGTAACCAATTTCGTGTGCTTCCCGCATGATCCTGAGCCAGTCGGCCGATGTTCCCTTCTTGCTGCTGATTTTCTTCTTCACACGGTCGGAGAGAATCTCTGCCCCTCCCCCAGGAAGCGTCCGAAGGCCCGCCTCCCACAACCGCTGCAGCACCTCCTTCGAGGAAATGCCCGCGATCTGAGCCATACCGATAATCTCTGACGTGGAGAAGAAGTGCGGGTGAATCTGAGGGACTTCCTCGACCGTTCGGCGAACCAGCTCAAGGTAGTAATCAAATGGAAGCGAAGGATGCACGCCGCCCTGCAGAAGCACCGTTGTAATTCCCTCGGCCGCGGATTCTTTGAACTTCTGGATCATGTGATCCACGGAGTAGGTGTACTCCCCCTCCTCTCCGGGATGACGGTAGAACGCACAAAAAATGCAGTCTATGGTGCAGACGTTTGAGTAGTTTGGATTCGTGTCGAGAACGTAGCTGACCCTGCGGTGTTCGTTCTTTTTGAACCGAATTTCGTTCGCCAGGGCTCCCAGGTCGAGCAGCCCTCCGGTACGAAGAAGGAACTCTCCCTCCTCACGATTCAAGCGGTGACCCAACCGCACCTTCTCAGAAATTCCTTCCAGCGTCATTCAAGCTCCTTACAAGGACAGTGCATATCCTGCTGAACTCAGTTCTTTAATGATGCTCAGGCTGGCTTCTTCCAGCTTGACCACAATCGGTTTCACCAGCACGCCCGGGATGTTTTTCGGCACTTCAACGTCTGTCATGTGCAGCACCATCACGTGGTTCTTTCCCAATTTTCCGACGAAGTGCCCCAATTCAAACATTGCGTAGTTCCTATCGTCGGAGTTGAAGACAAAGAAGGCGAATTTTGCATCAGGATTGGCCGCAATCGAATCGAGGGCGAGCATTTCTCCATGCATTCTGTCGATCGCGATTTCCGTGATCCCGACTTCCTCCAGAAATGAGGTCACTTGTTGCCGGAGCGGATCATTGACCTCACCGATAACATACACACTCTTGTAAGCAGCAGGGGCCGCCTGCGGAGCTTGCGAAGGCACAGCAGCGGGCGCGGCCACAGCACTTTTCGTCGGCGGTTTCAGGACTCTCGGACCTGAGGCCGGAGCAGCCGGACTTGCGGCCGGAGGCACAGGAGATGCGGCCGCAGGTACGGGCGCTTCTTCCGCGGCGAGTTCGGGCGAAGCCTTCAGCTTCTCGAACAACTCCCGCACACTCGTGTAAATCAGATGCGCAGAAGCCTGATAGAACAATCCTCCATTTGCATCGGCAGCGATCTTGTTCTTGTAGGGAAATCCTATCGGGCCGGCCTGCTCGAACGATTCAAGGCATTCCTTGCGCCAGGCCAGGTATGCATCCTGCAGCCTCGCGTTGTATCCTGAGAATTCAAAGCCTCCGAGGGGTGCGAGTTTTGCACCCTCATCGACAAGCTTTTCGAATTTCTGAAGTATGGCGTCGGACATAAGTACGTACTGAGACGTCAGTTCTGCCGCAGCGTTCCGTCATCCACCGGCCGTTGTACCGGGTTTTCCAGTGAGTTCAAGAATCCTCCAAAGACATCGATCGCTTCGCGTTCCCGCTCGCCCAAATGGTAGTTGAATCCTTCCAGGTAC
>Ga0154319_1034_pt2 | contig 12792 bp, 12 predicted proteins | sample RifGroA2_FD_117659 | JGI IMG/M metagenome (GOLD analysis project Ga0154319, IMG submission 117659) | Ignavibacteria bacterium GWA2_54_16 | reverse complement strand
GAGACGGCCACTTCGGAGGTGCTGACGAGATCGACCGATGTTTCGTGCCTCTGGAACACGGCAAAGATGGATGACAAGAAGCCGTACGCCATCAACATGCGCGTCGACTGGATGTTGATGACCGTGATCCCTTTTTTTGACGCTATCGATTTCACGGCGGCGTTTGTCTTGGGGGGATTTCCGACGATGCGGGTTCCCGTCGATTGCGGCCGTTTCGAATTGAGGACGATGACCGGGATGTTCTTCTCCACGGCGGGTTGAATCGTGCTCGGGTGTAAGACTTTAGCGCCGAAGTAGGCAAGCTCTGACGCTTCGCGGAATGAAATGACCCTCAGTTTCCTTGCCGCGGGAGCGATGCGCGGGTCTGCGGTAAGTACGCCGTCGACATCGGTCCAGATTTGAATCTCCTCCGCATTCAGGGCGGAGCCGAGGATTGCCGCCGAGAAGTCCGAGCCGCCCCGGCCGAGTGTCGTGGTGATCCTGCGAGCCGTTGAGCCTATGAATCCCTGCGTGATGACGATCTTTCCGCCCTCGATCAAGGGGAGGATGCGGTTTTTCGTTTCTTCGTTGATCCGGTCGATCAGCGGCGTAGCGCCGGCAAACTGATCGTCGGTAATCATCCAAGTCCGCGCATCGACGAGCTCGGCGGGAAAGCCCTTTTCTGTCATCGCTTTCGAGAAGATCATGGTGGAAAGCTCCTCGCCCACGGATGCGATCGCATCCAGTGAGCGGTTCGTGAGCTCTCCGAGGATAGCGATTCCCTGGCAGAGGGTTTTCAGCTCGTCAAAACGCTTCCGGATGGAGAGAATCAGGATCTGAACCTCAGCGCGGTTCCCAATAAGGTTTTCCATGATGAGGACGTGCCGCTCAAACAGTTCATGAAGCTCGGCGTGCGATTTTTCGAGATTTCCCTCAAGGGCAATGTGCGCTGACCGAAGGAGTGCGTTGGTCGCCCCTGCGACAGCGGAGAGGACGACAACCGGATTACGATTGCGCTCTTTCGCGACAATCTCAATGACATTGTTCATGGCACGGGCATCTTCTACCGATGTGCCGCCGAATTTCATGATAATCATACGGTCAGTTCATCCTTCCGCTCTTGCCGTAGATCCGTTCTGTGTCGTCGGCTGTCGGAGTGCTGCAAGCCCATCCAGGCCGCGGAATGTCGATTTCACCGAAGATGCCGCCGCGGCTGCCTCGGCTGATTTCACAAGATCTTTTGTCTTGAGCCAGGTCGCGAAGAACGCAGCGCCGAACACATCCCCGCAGCCTACTGCGTCGACGACCTCCGGGACTGCAATTCCGGGGACGTTGTGCCGGAACAACTTCTTATGTTCCTGCCGGATGAGAGTGGCCCCCCGTTCACCGCGCGTAATGAGAAGAGCGTTGACCATCAAGGGCATGAGCTGATTGATGAGCGTGGTTTCATCGTACCGCTCCGTGGTGAGGCCTGCGGCTTCCTCCTCGGTCATTTGAATTGAGTGGAGCATGAAGCACCAACGGCGCCAATCGCCGAGCGGCCGTACAAAGCGCGCTTGCTCATCGTCAATACCCAGGACAAGTGAATGGACATCAAAGTGGATGGGGATGCCATCGTCGCGCACCGTCATACGGATGTTGTCCAGCGTCTCAAGCAATATATCGAACCCGGACGCCATATTGACGAGAATCCCATGGGCATCAAGATGTGGTTTGATACGATGGAAGGGGATCGGAGAAGCGATGTGCCTGGAGCACTCCTTGCGCTCGCCGGCGGGGGTGTGGAAAAAATGCACCTCGTTCATTCGCTCTTTCGTTTTGAAAATCCCCTTCGGATCGACATTATCGAATCCGTGCAGCCGTTCCACGACCGCGTCGTATTCTTCCTCGTGGACACCGAACACCGGAACGACGGTGTCGTCCGGCGAGAGGATGGAAGCGAGCGTCGCGGTCGAATAAAAGACGCCACCCGGTGTTTCGACCACGTGCTCGGTGCCGGAAGCATCGAAGGTGTGGAAGAAGTCCCGTGCGGCATGTCCGATAACGGTAATTTCAATACCTTTTGCCAAGGAAATGTCCTCGAAGAGTTCAGAGACGACGCGTGGGACCGAGGTCCGTCAGTTCTTTTTCATTCAGCCGCCAGAGGCGCTGGCAGGGGAATTTGTTTTCGTAGAGCGCCTTTCCTACGATCACGGAATCGACCCCGAATTTTTCAATTTCCTGAAGGCGGATAAGATCCTGGTATCCGTGGATTCCTCCCTGGGCCGTCACACGCACACCGGAGCGAGTCGCCAGATCCTTCAGCGAAACGGGATTGCTGACCTTCGAATCGCCGTCGGATCCGATTTCTGAATATACAACGCGCGAAACTCCAAGCTTCTTCATCTCCAGCGCGAATTCGAGCGGTGTGATGTTGTGCCGCTGTTTGCCGCCTTCCGAGCGTATCGTCCCGTCCTGTCCTTCAATGGAGATCGCAATCTTTCGCGCTCCAAAATCGTGGATGAGCTGCTCAACCAAAGGCTTGTCGTGGATCGCAATTGTCCCGATGATGATTCGGTAGACCCCTTTTTCCAGAAGCGCTTTGATGTCGTCGTAGTTACGGAGACCTCCGCCCACCTGGATGGGGATATCCACGGCTTTGACGATCTGCTCGATGATGTCCCAGTTATGGACTCTTCCGGTCTGAACTCCGTCAACATCCGAGATGTGGAGAGTCTTTGCGTTCTCGCCCCTCCAGAGGATCGCCATTTTCACCGGGTCGATCGAGTAGAGGCTCTCCGAGCCGGGTTCGCCGTGAACCAGCTGTACACAGCATCCGCGTTGAATCTCGATCGCAGGAAAAATGAGGAGCATCGTGATTTTGTCAGATGAAAATTGATCCCGGGGGGTAGTGTCCGAGAAGAAGGATCTCTCTCAGGGGGTCGATTGGAAGCAGATTGACCGCCGACAAACTGTGCCCTGGATGCCCGACCGTCAAGAGAACTGGATTCTCAGGTCGGGATGCCGGGGCTCAACGTCCTCTACCCAGCGCAATTCCAAGGAAAATGGGGAAAATTTGAGTCAGATTCAAGAAATGGGAAGCAGATGGGGGAGTCTCATGCGGTGAGGACGGCACAGGGGGTCCTGCGCATGCGATGCGTTGTCGGTTGATCTCCGGAGAGCTTGGCTACGCGCCGATCAGCGGAGCTTGAGTTCCGGGCCTTGGTGCCGCCCATGCGCGGAGATTGCCCGCTCGCGATTCTCATGCTCAAGATGATCCTCGACAGCTCTCAACAATTCATCGCGTGAGAATGGTTTGACCAGATATTGCTTGGGTCCCAGGATCTCGGGAGCTGCTCCTCGGGAATCGCGCCGGCCCATCACGCACAAGAGAGCGATGTTCCGGGCACTGAGAGCTTCAAGAGTCGGCTGGAGCGTCTTGTGGGTGTTCCTTCGGTTCTCCGGAAGATGGTAAATGACCAGGCCGGGGTCTTCGTCCCGGAGAATCCGCATGCCTTGTTTTGCATCGGGGGCGTGGAGAAGGCGGCGTCCGGCTTGTTGGAGGATTTCCGAAATCCGGATTGTATTGACCGGATCGTGATCGATCAGGAGGATCGTCTTCATCTCAATATTGTCGCAGATTCCCGGGCAGCGAGCATGCGGTTCGGTGCGATATTCAACTGCTGGCCTGATGTTGAGCCGCCCGCATCAGAGACAGGAGGCCTCTTTTGAGGTCGGTTTTGGAGATCAGCCCGTCGGCGGAGACGCGATACGCTTCACGCTCATAAAGCGATACGTCAAACAGCGTTGCCAGGTAGACTTTCGTGAGGGAGAAATGTCGCTTGATGATGCGAGTTGCCTCGATGCTGTTGAGCTTCGGCAGACCGACATCCATGAGCACAATGTCGGGTTTGAGACGCTCTACTTGGGCGATGGCCTCGAAGCCATTCCGTGCTTCTCCGACAACGCGGACGCCCGGGAGGCTGTTAAGATACTCACGCACAGCCTCCCGTATCTCCCCATGCTCGTCCGCGACTAGTACTCTGACCTGCTTCCCGTGCTTAGGCATGATGGCCCCGAATTCCTGGTGATTACCGATTTCGTCCCCGGTACAATTCCTCTGATGCTTGATCTTGCGGCGGGCACGTTTGAAGGTTCTGGCGGTTCCTCTTCGGCCTCCCGAGCTGCTGTTGTGAACCGCCACTCACCGGTCCGGTGCCGATGATGTGTGCAGCGAGAGAATGCCCAGCTTTCCTTGAGCGAGAGAACGCGGTCTTTTTTCAAGTTTAAACCGAAACACCATACGTGATCCCGAACGTTTGTAGGAATAGCCGGTGAGACGAAAGAAACCCATGTCACGCCACATTCCCCATGCGAGCTTCTCGTAGACCCGCACGATTTCGGCGTCTCTTCTGCCCATTGCAAACTCTTCCGCGGCTTCGGCAAAGAGTCCGTTTTGTGCGAGCCTTCCGCATTTCAGCCTTCGCGGTTGGTCAAACGCCTTGGGGTTGAGTTGCAGCATGTTCTTCCGGACATCGTGGCCCTCACACTCGATTTTGCTTCCGTCGGGAGAAATCTTGTTCTCGTAGAATGCGTACGGGGAGCTGGAGAGGATGAGAACTGAATACGCCGGATTCAATCGATAATTGTACCCTCGCTCGAGTGCTTTCACACCCTCGTTGGCGCACATCTGCATGTATGAGATGATGCTGTTTTCGCTTCTCTTTGACGGATCAGCTATTGCCAGAACTGGAGTAGCCACGTCGTTCCCCCGAGATTACGGTTTGATACTCATGGGTGCGCCCGCGCGCGGCGCAGCAGGGCTTCGGTCCGGCTGTCCTGACGGCCTGACTTGAAGTCGGAAAGCAAGCTGCATTCTATATCACCTGCTTTGAACTCTTCTGAATCAAGCCACACTCCTTTGAGGGGGAGGCCGGAGAACTGCGACAGCATCAGCTCGAACATTGGATGCGTTATGATCGAACCGAGAAATCCCATTGTCGCCCCGACGAACGGGCCAATGAAGACAGAAACAATGCTGAAAAGACCGCCGTCGATATAGAAGCCGCTGAATCGAATGGAGAATTCAACATGCACGACATACACAAGCAGAACAAGAATAATGCTGAGTGCAAATCCGATGCACGCGAATATCATTGTGCATAGCGTGGTGTACGATCTCCATGAGAGATGGTTGAGACAGATGGTTCTCATGGTGCCGTCCCTCCTTGAAAGAATTGGAATATCGCTGTGCTTTGCGCTTGACCTGTTTTGATGGTGCTTTAATGCATTTCTCATGGATAGTGCCATACCTGGGCAGGCCCGGGCTCTAGATCGTCCCTATAGTCTTGACTGTCATGATTGCATCACGAAAAGTGTCCGGCGAGATGAGAGATTCCACCGCCGCGATGAGCTCTGGCCGCTCGCGTGTGGTCCGCATGCCTGCCGCCATGCTTTGAAGGTGTGTCATGCGGTTGGTCTCGGTCATGTCTTGCAGGGAGCGAAACCAGTTTCTGAGCCCGGTGTCATCGGAAAACACTTCCATGAGGCGTACAACTTCGTCGAAGGAGAAACGGTCAGGTCGGGAATTCATTGAATCGTTATCTCCTGTTGAACATCCAGATCCTGGTTGAGAGGGTCAGTCGGCCGCAAGCCATTGCACTGCCTGGTCGGGGCTCTGAAAGACCCGGAACTGCCCGCCGCGATTGGTTTCGCAGACGAACTCGCCGAACTTACCCCGGACAAGTGAGGCCGGTAGAACGGCTGCGACCTTCACGCGATAATTCGCGAACTTCTGAAGAACCATCCCTGCTTCGCCCGAACTGAGTTCGAAAAATTTCTCCGGTAGATTCTCGGCGAAAAGGAGCACTCGATCGGCATGATGTTCGCCGCAGAAGCCAATCAGATCGATGAGGTCCCGTTCATTCTTGACGAGCGCATGGCCAGCCTCGCCCTTGACGTACGCGTGGTCCGCCCCATGAACAATTCCTACATCCAATCTTCTCAGTTCCTGTTGTGTCCGGTGCCAGGATTGTTGGTCACAAGGACGACTTTGTAATACTGAGAGTCAATCCGTACTGGTACGGACAGTTTACTTGTCCGTACCAGTACGTACAAGCAAACTCGGAGGAACGCCGTGAAAATACGGAATGGTCGCGAGTAGCGGGTTCGTAACGGGAATGGGAGAGCTGATTTGCTGGCTGGCGGGGGGTTATCCGCGGTCGGTGACAGAAATGCTATTAGTTTTTGGAATCTCCCTGTAAGGAGTCAGTTCGCCCAGAATCCTCCAATATGGACGAGAAAGGGCTCGTGAGGCTATACCTCCGTGATGCCCTCGGCGATTGCGAATTTGATGAGGCCGGCGACGGTGCGCACATTGACCTTGTGCATGAGTCGATGGCGATAAGTTTCTACGGTCCGCTCTGTAACCCCCAGTCGGGCGGCGATTTCCAGGTTCTTCAATCCCTCGACGACGAGGGTCAGTATTTCGCGTTCTCTCGCTGTAAGGTGAACGGAGGTCTTTTCCTTGTGCGCGGGCTCGTCCTGGAGAAAGGCTCGCAGCAGATGTTGAGAAGCACGAGGGCTGAAGAAAAACTCCCCCCGATAGACGGTCTCGATCGCTTTCAAAAGCTCCGCCGGGGAAGAGTCCTTGAAAACATAGCCGCGGGCACCCAGCCGGCTCATCTCAATGATGTATTCCCTGTTTTCGTGCATGGTGAGGGCAAGGATCCTTGATTCGGGGACCAGCTTCCCAATTCTCCGGGAGGCTTCCAGTCCGCTCATCCCAGGCATATTGATGTCCATCAGGATAATATGCGGTTTCAGTCGTGCAGCCTTGCGGACCGCTTCCTCTCCCGTGGCCGCTTCACCAACGATCTTGATGTGCTTTTTCGAAACAAATGCCGACTTGATCCCTTCCCGGACGATAGGGTGGTCATCAACGAGCATGAGACGGATGGGTGGAGCAGGGCTCTTCTTCATGAGGGTGTTGTTGTTGATGAGGATTGGTGTCCCAGTGGAATGTGCACGGTGAGTGTCGTCCCTCCTTTGCCGCGTGGGCCGATCTCCAGCCAGCCTTTGAGGAAAGAAAGTCGTTCACGAATGTCCACGATCCCGAGGCCGCCGCTCTTTGATCTGGATTTTCCGCGATCGTCAGGCTGCATACCGCGGCCGTTGTCGGAGATCGAGCAAACGAGGTTTTCGTCCGATGCGGTGAAGCTGATGATGACTCGAGTTGCGCTGGAATGTTTTTCGACGTTCATCAGGGCTTCCTGGATGATCCGATAGAGTGTCTCGGTGATTTCGGGGGAGAGGCTGCTCTTGGGCCAGGGCGCAAGGAGCGTCACGTCAATCCCGGTTCGTTCGGTAAACTCCTCAGCCAGGGAGCGGACCGCAGAGGCGAGGCCGAGGTCATCGAGTTCAGCGGGGCGGAGGTTTCTTGAGATACGGCGAACCTCATTCATGACCTTGTTCAAGAGCTGCTTGGTTTTTCCGGCCTCGCGTCTGAAACGAAGGCTCCGGCCTGTAAGCTGTTCCTCCAGTGATTCGATCCGGAACTTCACGGAAGCGAGGATTTGGTTGACGCTGTCGTGAAGCTCACGAGAGACGCGCCGCCGCTCGCCTTCCTGCGCCTCGAGAATGCGCCTCGAAAGGTGGCGCGAGAGTTCCTCAGCATCCTTTCGTTCTGAAATATCCATCCCCGAGCCGATGATTCGGGCCGGATTGCCGTTATCGTCGTAAAAGATCAGGACCCGATGGAGCAGATGTCCATAGGTTCCGTCCGTTCTCCGGTAGCGATATTCCTCATGCCATTCGGGGGATTTTCGCGAGATAATGGAGTGGTAACTCGTTCGGATGCGGTCGCGGTCTTCTTCGCTCACGTGATCCAGCCAGGTATTGAACGCATCGTCGGGGATCAATGAAGGCGTGGAGGTGTAGAGCCGGTTTGGCTCGTTGGACCAAACGGCTTTCGTTGTGAAATTCCAATCGTAGATCACATCAGTCGTGGAGGATGCGATCAACCGAAACCGTTCATCGCTTTGTTCGAGCTGACGCTTGTGTTTTCTCTCTCGCCGCCAGTTCGCGCCGCTCAGGAATGCGATCGTCACGGCGAGAAAGCTCAAGGCGATGATGACTTCCGGTCGCCGGTAGAGCGGCGGTTCAACGAGGAGGTGCGCTTTCGCCGGCTCCGACGGAGCACCGAACGCACCACGGGCCTGAATCTCGACTTCGTGATTGCCGACTGAAAGTTCATTCAGCGACAATTCGGCTTCTTTTTGCCAATCGGACCATGCTCCGTCGTCGAGCCGGTGTCGATACCTAATATCCTCAGGTTCCATCTCCCCAAAATACGAAAATGCTCTCCATCGCACGAGAGCTCTGCTCTCCTGGACGGTGGGAGGATCCATGAGAAGAAATGGCGGATGCATCTCATCGCTGCGATTGAGGATGTTGACGCCTGAGCCTCGTGTTCCGATATAGACTTTGTCCTTCAGAGGGAGAATGTCCCAGAGACTCAGCGAGTTCAGGCCGTTGCGGAGCGTGACATTCGACCAGAGACCATTGGCGTAGTACGACAGTCCACCTCTCGTGGCTATCCAAAGCCCGCCGGATTCATCCGCTTTCAGGTCCCAGATGATGTTGTTTACGAGTCCGTCGTCCGTCGTGTAAAACCGGAGGCTGTCGGATTTGCTCACCAGGCCCAGGCCTGAACCTTCGTTTGAGAACCAGACCGAGCCATTGGAATCAACGGCCAGCGCGAAAACGCGCGGATTCTGGTCGGCAAAGCCGCGACGAGTATCCCAGTGTGTCCAACGCTCTCCCTGCCACCGACTCAGACCGTGCAGCGTGCCAAACCAATAAGCACCATCCCTTCCTTCAGCAAAAGAATAGACCCGGCCGCTCACCAAACCGGGGCTCACGCTATCTCTCCTTGCCGGCCAGTTTTTGAACGTGCCGTGCTCGTAGACGAATGCACCTGGTTGATGAACCGGATCACGATAATCTATCCCGAGGCCAAGGAACCACGGTCGTCCCTTTCGATCCAGGCGGATTTTGTGTATGCGTTCGGCGGTGAGTCCTACTGCAGGACCAAAGTGCTTCCATCGCTTCCCGTTCCATTGAAACGCGCCCTCAAATGAAGCGCCGCTTGAAACCCAGATGTTGTGTTGCCCGTCTTCCACTATTCCGGTCACAGTGCCAAGCGTCGTTCCCAGGATCTCTTCGATATACTCGACGCGACCGTTGGGCCGGTGGATTTCGATGCCGCGCAACGTGCCCATCCAGATGCTGCCGTCGGATATTCTGCTTATCTCGTGCGAGTAGTTACGGAGATCAGCGAACGGATGGCGCCAGTATGCCCACCGGCTCGTAAATGACTTGAAGAGGAACAGACCTTCGTCTGTCCCCAGCCAGAGGTCCCCATTGTCTCTGTATTTCACGACGTGCGTGGAAGAGAATGCAAGCGGGGGGGCTGTCTCCGACGACCAGACCCCTCGATGTCTGATCCTCACATCTCCACTTTGGTAGACGACGATGACCGTTCCGGCCGGGCTGGCATCCATCGTTTGCGGAAATCTTGAACGTTCTGTGCTGCTTTTCGAGGGTTTGGAGTTTCGCGTCCATTCCCAGACACCGGTCGCCTCGCTCGGCTGGTCGACGGCGGCCAGGCCGTTCCCTGATCCGTCTTCCACCACGGTGGTGATAAAACATGCGGTCGGCGATGCAGGAAGCACGCGAGTCCATGATTTCCCGTTCCCGCGATAGAGACCTCTCACCGTATTCAGCCAGATCGAACCTGACGATGTCTTCCAGAGGTTTTTTCCGCCGCTCTGCATAGGCTGAGCGGGAGCGCGAAGACGATGGAGCCTGCCCTGATTGTACATCCAGAGCGTCTGTCCGGTGAGAATGTAAATAGCACCACCGGGAACGGGCACCAGGGATTGAATCTTCTCATCGAAGGGTACAAGGAGATGGAATCCTTTCGTTGTGCCCAGATAGACGGCAGAGTCAACGACTACCAGAAGCGAATCGCCGCCGTACGTCTCCATGAGCATGACAGACGGCGCTTCCCGGTCTTTCTTGATCTCAACCGTATGCCACTGGTAGTTATCGAACCACGCCAGCCCTTTTTGCGTGCCCGCCCAGATCGTCCTGGCTGGAGTCTCAGCAACGGCAAAAACCTGATTGGACGGCAAACCGTGGGCGACGGCAAACTTTGCCCATCGCCAGGATTGATAGAAAGCCTCATGTTGTGCAACGCTGGAAGAAACTGACAGTACCAATGCAAGACCGACACTGACAGCCAACCTCGGGCTTGAAAGGGTCCGATGCCAAATGATCATGGGATCTTGCCTCTGGGTCTTACCATTCGGTGCTTACGGAGGATGACGCCTCGCGATGCCTCCGGATCTCATGCCGGATCCGGTGACTTGAGATGCGAACGCAAGGTTAATAAACTTCCGGGAGAACAGCAACAGAGGATGGAGACGGTGGATGCAAGGCAGAACGGATGCAGGTGCGGCAGCCCGCCGGAATCTAGCGCTGGCTGCTGAAGCGCTTCCTGCGGTTGCGGAGGTAATCGACAAAAATAAACTCACCCAGCCTGTTCAGGTCCGAATAGTAGGCGCGTCCCTGGTTCGATCGCGTAAATTCCTCTACAAAATTGATGAGGTAGGGGTCGCGCGCGACCATGAACGTGCTGACGGCGATCTTCTCGCGTCGGCACTGAACGGCTTCGTCGAGCGTCTTGTTGACGATGCGCGGATCAAGTCCGAAGGAGTTCTTGTACAATCTCCCCGCGTCGTCGAAAATGGCCGAGGGCTTTCCGTCAGTAACCATGAAGATCTGTTTGTTGACGGAGCCGCACCGGCGCAGGAGGCTGCGGGCAAGCTGAAGGCCCGCGCGCGTGTTTGTGTGATACGGTCCGACGGTAAGAAAGGGAAGTTCGCTCAGGCTGACGATTTTTGCATCGTCTCCGAACACGACGAGTTCCATGTAATCCCTGGGAAACCGGGTCCTGATGAGCTCGGAGAGGGCCAGCGCCACTTCTTTCGCCGGAGTAATCCGGTCCTCGCCATAAAGAATCATACTATGGCTGATGTCGAGCATGAGAATTGTTGCGCACGTCGTGGTGTGTTCCGTCTCATACACCTCGAGATCGTCCTCCTGCAGCTGAAAGTTGTCGATGCCATCACGTTTCATGGCATTGGTAACAGTGGAGGTCATATCGATATTCGTCGGTTGGTCACCAAACGACCATTTCTTCGTCTCGCTCAACCTGTCAGTGCCTTTTCCGCTGAAAGGAGTCTCATGCGTTCCCTCAGGGGCTTTCCTGAGCGAACTGAAGACATGGCGCAGCGCGTCCTGCCTGATGCGCTGCACGCCCTTCTTGGTCAGCACGTGCATGTCTTTCGCATCCTCGATGAGGCCCTGCTCTTTCAATTTCGCGACGAGGTCATCAAACGAGAGCGATCGGTCGAACAAACCGTACTGCTCGGCGAGACGCTGGATCCACTCCAGCGCATCGTCAACGTCGCCGCTGGACTGAACGAGAAGGTAGCTGAAGAGGGACATCAGCGACTGCAGGCGCTGATCGTCTGTCATCGAGCCCGGTTTCCATTTGCTGTATCGGAAACGCATAGTGTTCTTCGGTGAATAGTTGCAAGTTCCGAGTTTCAGGTTTCAAGTTCCAAGTCATTCATCGAACTTTGAACTTGAAACTCAGAGCTCTTCTTCGAAGTTGGTCTCTTTGTTCGAAAAGATGCTGCCGACCAGATCTTTGTATGCCGTCATCCGGTCCACTTCGTCTTTCGCGAGGCGGGAGGATTGATGGAGTCCGTCCAGGACAAACTCCATGGCCGACGCGAGTTCATATTTGTCTGACTCTGACAGCTCCATGTGCTTTTTTGTCAGATCGCGCAGGCCTTTGACTTTATCGAGTTCCGCAAAGTACCGATCGAGCGGCATTTCGTCGGCGATCTCGATCTTGTTTCCGGACTCGAACCAGGAGATGATTGTACCGTACTCCGGGTCCTCATGTTGACGCGCATCCGGCTGATGTTTTGATCGCTTGTGCAGCGGATCGGGGAAGTACTGCTTGAAGATCGCTCTCACAGCTTTTCCCACGAGCGCTTTGCTTACTTTTACGGGGCCTTCCTGCTCTCCCTCAAATACCAGCTCCACCTTGCCGGTCATGCCCGGAAGCGAATGAGCGAGGTCACAAATCCTCGGCGCGATGACTCGGTCGCCCACCATGATGGCGCGCCGCTCCGCGTTACTCAAGAGATTCTCCATCGCAGAGATCGTAAAACGGGCGCTCACGCCGGATTTTTGATCGATGAATTCGCTTTTCCTCGCCTCGAATGCCGATTGTTCAATGATCTCTTTGAAATAGCGCGGGATCTTCACCTCACGGCCGTCGCGCCGTATCCATGCCTCCTGTTCGGTGATCTTGATTGCGTCTTCGATCGTGCGCGGGTAGTGAGTGAGGATTTGCGAGTCAATCCGGTCTTTGAGTGGAGTGATGAGATTGCCCCTGTTCGTATAGTCTTCAGGATTCGCCGTGAAAACGATTGCCAGATCGAGCGGGATGCGAATGTTGAATCCGCGTATCTGGATGTCCTTCTCTTCCATGATATTGAAGAGCCCTACCTGAATGCGCGGCTGCAGGTCAGGGAGCTCATTGATGGCAAAAATGCCACGGTTTGTCCTCGGGATGATGCCGTAGTGGATCGCTCCTTCGTGGGAGTAGTGCAGACGTTGTGCAGCAGCCTTGATCGGGTCTATGTCACCTATCAGATCGGCGATGGTAACATCGGGCGTTGCCAGCTTTTC
>Ga0154319_1036_pt2 | contig 12818 bp, 15 predicted proteins | sample RifGroA2_FD_117659 | JGI IMG/M metagenome (GOLD analysis project Ga0154319, IMG submission 117659) | Ignavibacteria bacterium GWA2_54_16 | reverse complement strand
ACGGGTTTCAGCGAAAGCGTCTGAAGGCGCATCGATGATGCGTGTGGTGAAGTTCATTTTGGCGGGCGGGCAAAGCGCATCGTCGTAACCGGATGGATCTCCCACGGTGTGTAGGATTTCATACCCCGTTTTCCACGCGGGAGGCCCTTGACGTGAGGGAGATCGAAGAACAATTGTCCAGTGAGACGGACGTAGACCGGGTGTTCAAGCTTGTTCCCGTGTGTTCCGGGCTCCCGGCCGCGGAGGAGTCTCTCACGAACGAATTTGCGTACCTCCCCGCATTTCACGGCAAGATCCGGCTCGGACACGAATTCAGGTAGGGGTACTTCGATGATCAAACAACGTCAGGAAAGCAACACAACTCCATCGTGGATCCGGGTGCGTTCGTGCCAGAGACATTGTGAGATGCCCGTTGTTGTTGAATGAGTTTGTGCGCCGATAGACGAAAGCTATCGAGTGCTTTCGCGAATAGGAAGAGAGGCAGAAGATTGTTCAGGAACTAATCAAGATTGACCGTCTGTTCTATCCTGAGAGCGTCCCGCCTTTGAAATCCGGCTTGCAGTCCTTGGTCAGAAGGGGAACAGGTGTATGGTCACCTATCGTGTAAGAGCAAGTGGTACCGTGGAGGCAGAACCCGGACTCGTCCATCGCATCATTGCGAATTACAAAGAAGGCCATCCGAACATTCTGTCCAAGAAGTACTTTTCTCCGCTGACGATAGAAGAGGGCGGATTTGGAGCCGGGACAACGCTTCGGTTTTCGATGAAGGCTTTGGGACGAGCGCAATCATTCCATCTCACATAGCGCGAATGCTGCGCAACGATCGACGAAGGAGGACAGGATATCATGAGGGGCGCACTCTACGATTTCTTTGAGCGGGACCACAGGCGGTTGGAGATGTTGCTTGACAAAGCGATTGCCCCGGAAGATGGATTTGACATGGAGGCTTACACCGCGTTTCGACAGGGCCTCCTGAAGCATATCCGGATGGAGGAGACGGTTCTCCTTCCCGCCGCCCTGAAACTTCGCGGCGGGGACCCGCTTCCGATCGCAGCAAAGATCCGGCTCGATCACGGTGCTCTCACAGCGCTGATGGTTCCTCCTCCGTCGAAGACCATTATCCGCGCTGTGAAAGGTATCCTCGCAGATCACGATCTGCTTGAGGAGAGGCCAGGCGGCATGTACGAATCGATAGAAAACCTGAGCGGAGCCCACGCAGAGGAGCTTCTCGCGAAGGCAAGAATCACTCCTGAGGTCAGGTTACAGCCGAATCAAACGGGCGATCATATTCTCGAGGCCACGAAACGAGCCGTTGCCCGTGCCGGGTACAACCTCGACGATTTTTCCTGAGTCGAACACGACACTCAGCTCTTCCTTACAGCGTCTAGGACGGTTCTGTGCCGATCGACCCAATAGGCCCAGAGCACAAGCAGCCACATCGAATTACCAACGACCGCGATCGAAGGCACATCCGGCGGCGGCGGTCCTGCAAGATTCCCCAGATAGATCAATCCCAGAAATCCCACCAGAGTCCAGAACCCAATCGAACCGATCTTGTCCTTCGCCGTTGTCGTCCTCAGATAAAGAAACAAACCCAGGAGAAAAAGGCCAACCTCGACGACGACCGTGCCAACCATCGAGTTCCAGAGACCCAGACCAAAATGCGGTCCGCCGCTGAACCAGAGCGGCAGGTCGGGCCGATGCGTAAGAAAGTCGAGAACCCAGTGGCTTGCAACACCTGCGCCGATGATGAGGGCATTGCGGACGTTATGCTTGAGGGCATAGTAGAGGAGCGCCAGAACGCATGACCAGAGGATGGCACCTGCGAGACTGTGTGTGAATGGGTAATCGTAGAAATCGAGCGGCGTCACCGCCGTATTGCCGACATCGATCCTGGCGTGTTCGATACCGAGGAGGAGGAAGAGCGGCCAGAGGAGATCGACGAACTGCGCTGCGAGAAACAATGTACCGAGCGAGAGAGACGGAGCAGGTTTCTTCGCTCCAAGCGACACCGCGAAATGGCCGAGGAACATAGGTCACCTTGTCGAATGGTATGACGGGGGTTTCTAAATTGCCGGATGGGCTCTCCTGTTCCAACACGCAGAGTGGAGCAGCCTGTATCCAACACGACTTTTACCCGGTTCATTCTTCGGAACAGTCATTTCCGAAATTCGATGAGCTCAATCGGCGCTCCGTTGTGGATGATCATTGCCACGCGTACTCCATCGGAGGGGGAGTTCGGCCAGGTAAGAACTTCTTTACCGGCGAGTGCCTCTTCGATACTCTCTACCTCGAACGCGATGTGCGGGACGGTCCGAACGAGTTCTGAGATCGGGCTGTCGGGCTCAAACCGCATCCACTCGATCCCATAGGGACTCGACCCAAATCCTGAAACGTGCAGCCCGAGTTCTTCCAGATATGTTTCATCTTCCCTTGGAACTGTGGTCGGAATTCCGATGTGATGGTAGCGCCAACCGCGCTCGACAATTGCTGACGGAGATTCATGATCCTGTCGCTGCGACGTGAGACCGTCATGAGAGGGCGGTCCGCCGTCCGCCCGACTGACTTCTCCGGATTCTTCGGTCATGATCCTCGCTCAATGCTCCTTTCGTTAAGACGATTCTTCGGAGGGACGCTGTTTCCCGAGGATCCCGCGGACCTCCGGAAGGTTGGTCTTGTTGACGAGCACGAGGACGGTATCGCCTTCCTGAAGTATCGTGCCGCCGCTCGGAACGAGAAAGGACTCATTGCGGCTTATCAAAACGATCAGGCTATCCGGAGGCATCCCAAGTTCAACGATCGATTTCCCGGCGGCAGCCGACGTGTACGGGACAATCAGATCTACCAGTTCGGTGTCGACTCCTGCGACGGGGGAGAACTCCAGCGGAAATCGCCGTTTCAATTCGGGTGGAGCGTCAACTTTGAAGAGCCGGGCGACCGCGGGAATAGACCAGCCTTGCAGCAGGGCGGATGTCAGTACGATGAAGAACACAAGGTTGAATATCAACCGGGCATCGGGAATCCCGGCCAGGAGCGGAAAAGTCGCCAGTACGATTGGGACGGCACCACGCAGGCCCACCCACGAAACGAAAGCCTTCTCTCTCCATTGGAACTTGGAAAGTGAAAGGGAAATGAAGACACTGACGGGACGTGCGACAAACATGAGAAATCCGGACACGAGCAGACCCAATCCCAGTATGGAGAGAATTTGTGATGGGAACACGAGCAGTCCAAGTGTCAAAAACATCGCGATTTGGCTCAACCAAGCGAGACCATCAAAGAAGCGCAAGAGACTCTTCTTGTACACAAATTCCGAGTTGCTGGCGACGAGTCCTGCAATATACACAGCGAGAAAGCCGCTTCCTCCGACGCTCGCAGTCGCGCCGTAGACAAGAGCTGCGAATGCCAGCGCCAAGACCGGATAAATACCTTCGTACGCGAGCTTTAACCGGTTCAGGGAAAACACCATTGCTTTCCCGAGACTGTATCCGAAGACGGCTCCGATTCCCATCTGAACAACGAAGAGAAGTACGAGAGATCCAACGGATGACTGCGCGTCGGAGATGAGTTGGATAGCCCCAATGGTGAGGAAGATCGCCATCGGGTCGTTGCTGCCTGATTCGAGTTCAAGCAAGGGTTTGAAAGGCGCGCGCAGACTGATGTTCTTCGAACGCAGGACGGAGAATACGGCCGCCGCATCCGTCGATGAAACGATAGCCCCCAGAAGAAGCCCGTTCAGGAGAGAGAAGCCGAGGAGAATCGACGCAAATGCGCCTACCGCCAGCGCAGTAATGAGAACGCCAAGCGTCGCCAGGCTGAGTGCGTGTCGAAGGGTCGGGCGAACTCCCGGCCAGTTCGTGTCGATGCCGCCTGCGAACAGAATGAACACAAGCGCGATACTTCCAATCGATTGTGCGAGAGCAGAATCATCGAAATAGATCCCGCCCGGACCTTCCGATCCGGCGAGCATTCCGATGCCGAGGAAGAGCACCATCGCCGGGACGCCGAGGTTATCGGAAAGCTTCGCCAGCATGATGCTGATCAGAATCAGGACAGAGCCGACGAGAAGAAGGTATTCAATTGCCATCGTTGGTTCACGCTCAGGTTTTTGCACGCATCACGACCAACCGCACGGGAGACAAGAAGCTTTATTTTTTCTGAGTCAACTCCAGATAGATCACTTCCACGAGGCTTGGCCAGCGGGAGCTCCCCGGCCGTGCCGGTTGAGTGTCGATACTGAACGCCGCCCTGACGTCATCGAGCGATTTCCCCGACTTGACCATTGCGGTAATCTTCGCCTGCTTTTCCTCGACGCCTGCGACGAACTTCTGTATGTCCTCCTTTGTTGCCTTCTCGTTATGACCGCTGAGGATCATCTCGACATCGAGATCGAGAATTGCCTTCAGCACTTTCACAAGGCCAAAAGAAGTGCCGTTCTTCGCCCGGTGAATCAACGGATCGCGGCTGAGGAATATGAGATCGCCGGCAAATGCGATCTTCTCGTCGGGAAAATAGACTACGACGTCACCGTCGGTGTGTGCTGGTCCAAAATAGAGAAGCTGAACGCGTCCCATTGTCGAATCGCTTCCCCGGGAAATGTACAGCCTGTCGGTAAAAGTGACGTTCGGAAGAAACTTCCGCTGGGTCTCGGTCCGAAAGGCGGCCGAGACGTGCACACGTGTATTCTCATGAGAGATGATATCCGCACCGGCTGGAAAGCCGGTAAGACCGTTGACATGATCGCCATCGCTGTGGGTCAGCACGACTTTGCGAACAGGGAGGGGACTCACTTTTGCGATTTCCTTCAACATCTGGCCGGCCGACTCGTCCGACATCTTTGCGTCGATAACGATAATTTCCTTTTCACCAACGAAGAAACCCGTGTTGGCACCCGACCCGCCCTTGACCTGGTAGATATTCCCTTTGACCTGTTCGACAGTAATCGGAGCGGGGGGCGGCCGCGTCGCCGGAGTCTGTTGAGCAATGGCCTGCTTCCCGGGGTGAGGAACGCAAACGGCGAACAAAAACGCCGCAGAGAGAATTGGTCTGACGAAGGGGAGGATCTTCATGTCCGTTTCCTTTCCAGCTTGTTCACAGGGGGATTGGCAGCGATCACGACCGGTGTCTGAAGCAAACGCCGGAAGTCACGCCCTCAGCGAGGTGCGTTCTTGAGAGTCTTGTCGAGAAACGCCGCAGCATAGACGCATGTCGAATCAAACCACGGTTCAAAGAACCAGAAAGGGTGAGGTGTATCGGGAATCATGTGCACTTCGCTGTAGATCCCAAAAGCGTTCAGTTTCCGGATCATCGTGTCTCTTCCGAAGTGAAACCGATCGAGTGCGCTGTTGATGAACGCGATCGGAGCAGTCTTTGGTCCTACGTGTGTCGTGGGAGATGCTTCCACCCAGAGGTGCGGCTTTTCGTAGATCGATCCGCCGAACCAAAGCGAAGCCGCTTTGGTTCTGGCTGCAACTGAATCTGCGCCGATTTCGTCCGGAGTGTTGAAATCGAGCACACCGTCAATATCCACCACCGCCTGCACGGCACTTGAGTGCCCGGGGGATCCGGTTTCGCCCTCGAAAGAACGATTCTCGTTCGTAGTCCCAAGCAGCGCTGCGAGCTGCCCGCCGGCAGAGCAGCCGAGGGCTGCGATCCTCGTTGTGTCGATCTGAAACCGCGCAGCATTCGCGCGGAGCCATCGGATCGCCGCCTTCAAGTCATGAATGGCTGCCGGATAGAGGGCTTCCGGCGATAGCCGGTATTCGACCGGAACGGCAACATAGCCGCTGCCGGTTAATCGTCTCGCCATGGGCATTGTCTGTGAGCGATCTCCCGATCGCCACCCGCCGCCATGAATGAGTATCACTGCGGGGTATGATTCGTGCTCACCGGGTGCCGGGACTATGACGTCGAGCCGCAATTCCCGCCTTCCAACGGCTGAGTAGACGAGATTCTCGTAGACGCTCGCGCCTTTGGGAAGTGATGGTTCCGCAATCCGCGCGAAGGGAAATTGTTTCTGAATTTTTGCGGCGGTGCTCTGAACAGTGAAGGACGTATCCCGCGCGCTGACCGCTGGAGACTTTTCCTGCTGGCAGGCGAGCAGCGGTGGCAAGATGAGTATGATCGATGGCCAGAGTCTCATGTTACGGACGGGAATATTGCTATTCAGGGTCAGTTGATTTGGGTACCCATTTCTTCTGCCATGTTGAATACTCTTGCAGGACCTTTGCCGGATCGGAGGTGTACCAACCGTATCCGGTTCTTCGTTCGCGATCGACCTCAGCGAGAGAGTAAACCGCTTTGCCGTCACGATTGCAGAAGAGCGGACGTCCGGTGCCGAGTTCGTAGAACCGTGCCCAGATGGGCGGTGCCTTGGGATCGTTGACGACCACTTTATCGAAATCAGCGGAGTGAAAAATGAATTGAATTTTTGGAGCCTTCACTTCCGCGACTTTGATGCCCGTGAGCTGCGATTTCCTGAACCATTGAACCGCTTGTCGGACGGCACTCACGATCTGCGGAGATGGCGTGGGCATCTCCATCAGAAAGAGAACGATCTCCGCGCTCTCAGCCCCGCAGATTGATGGGAGCTCGTACGATCGGGCGTGTTGCGGCCTGAAATCGATGTTGTCATGCTGCTGGCACCATGCGGTTGGAATTCCGTTCTCGATGATTTGGCACCTCAGAATGGCATCGATCCCCTTGTCGAAAGCCTGCTGCGCACGTGCGCGCCGAACTTGGTCGACGAAATCAAAATGCGGTTTGTCCTCGATGATATCAAACAAAACCTTCATCACGCCGATCATGGCCCCATCGTTGAACGTGATGTACTTTCTGTATCCGCTTGTGTCGGGGAAAAACTGCGGCCATCCTCCGTTCGCGTATTGCGCATTCAGAAGATAGTCCAGACCGCGCAGGCACGCCTCCCGATGCCGTGGAATGGCTGTGAGAGTAAAAGCCCTCGCGAGGTATTGCACCTGCTCGTGGGTTGCGCCGTTGTCGATCGTGGTATTTGTCTCAGAACGTGACTTGAGAAGGGCATCTCTTTGCTCTGCGGCAAGAATCGCCAGCATGTCATAGTTCTTCGGCCAGCCGCCGTTGGTTTTCTGATACAGGAGGATGTTGTCTGCAATCTTGGAGACCTCGCTGGATTTGTATCGGCGTTGAGCAGGGAGGGGGTTGATGACGTGCTCCTCGTCCCCGATGGAATACCAATGGTGGCTGCCGCTCGTAAAACCGGACGTATCCGGGGGCTTGACCGGTGCCGGCTGAGTTCTACCCTGGCTCAGGAGGATGGTTGGGACCATCAAGCAGAATGCGATGGATACGGCCAGAACTTGTTGCCGGAGGGACGGCCGACCTACAGTCATTGTTGAGGAATTCATATTTCTTCCTGATGGGGGACTGCAGATGAGGGCTAGCAAGGTAAGCGAGCCGATGCAAGCATCGTTCTCGATTTTAAGGTAGAGAAACGGTCGGAAAAAGGCAAGGAACGCGCTCATGAGAATGAGTCTCACGAGTCGCCGGGCAAGAACTCGGAAGTGAAATCCTCACTGAGGTCAACGGAGTTTCGAGCGGAGATATTCGACGGCTCTTGCAAGAACCGGATCGGTGTTCCGACGGAAATCCCGCAGGGTCTTCTTCACTTCTATGTGGGGTACGACACCGACGCCAACGAACTCCCTCCCATCCGGGAAGGTATCTTTCTTGGTGCAGATCCTTGCATTTCCTCCGCCCGGCAGCGAGAACATAAACGGTTGACCGGTGCTGCCGAATGAATTCTCGCCAATCCTGACCATGTGCAGCATCCGATCGGCACAGATGAGGAAATCCTCCGCGGCCGAGGCCGTGTTGTGGCCAATGAGGAGTGCAGTCGGAACCACAACTCTTAGTGCGCCAGCCTTGTTGGAGTCAGGCTCAGCGTCGAACGTATAATAGACCTGATCTTTGAAATGGAGGTAGGACTTGCGTGCATGAGCATCGCTTGCGGTATCTTTTGGTTCCACAAACCTGCCCCACGCTTTGTACGCCGGCATGTGAAGCCGGGTCACCTGACGGGAACCGTAGAGGAGGCGGTCGTTCGTCAGATATTGAAGAATCGCGGTTCCGATGCCGGTGCTTCCGCCTCCATTGTTTCGGAGGTCGACGATCAGTGCAGCAGCCCTGGAGAGCTCCGGGAGGCGCTGGACAAAGAGCGAGTCGATTGCTCGATTCTCGAACGAATTAAGAGCAACATAGGCAATGCCGCCGTCGATCCACCGAAAGTCAAGAAGCTTCCGGGTTTCAAAGGGAGGAAAGACGGCTTCCTCGGTGGTTCGTGCGTGAACGAGCTCGAGCTGCTTCACGCTCCCTTGCGGCGTGCGGAGCTTCACGCTGTATCGGTCGCCTGGAAGTCCCTGCAAAAGCTGTCCGACGGCCAGATCCCGCAAAACGTAATCTGTCGATGACGAAATGTAGGGAGAGACGAAACGATCGAGGTACGTCTGCGTGGCGAGGCCGTTGACCTCGATGATCTCACTCCCGACCGGTATCTCGTCCTTCTTGCTCGCATTTACCCGGGTGATGATCGCCTTGTTCTCGATATTGCTGAGGAAGATGCGATAGTCCCCGAACATGGTGTTCCACAGCTGCCTTCCGACGGGGCCTGGAAAGAAAATGTTGGTGTGACCGTCCTTCAAAAGGGCGCAGAAGCGTTGAAGTTCGCGATAATATTCATAGTCATTTTCGGTTTTTTGGATGGTGCCGATGAGAGACTTGTATGTGCTGTCCCAGGCGGCGCGGTCGATCTTTTCCAGGTAAACAAAATTGTAATTCACTTCCTGCCAGAACTTCGAGAGTCCAAAAACCTTTTCTTCTGAAGTCAGTGTATTGGGGACTTGTGCCTGGAGACCGAATGCCCCGAGCATGAGAACAGACAGGATTCTTGTTTTCATATGCGTCATCGTGGAAATGCTTGAAATGGAGGATGGGTTGAGATTGGAATCACTCTATGAACGATTGGACCTGATGCCGCGGTTTTTGGTTGTGCGATAGTGCGTCAATGGTGGAGGGCCCCCGAGACCGGCGATGGGGCGTACTTCCATCACGCATCATGGCTTCCCGGGCAGCGGCTGGATGCCGCCATCGTGGAGATTGCATTGCAGGTGCGAACCCGGGAACGCTACCGGGCTTTCAATCCGAGTTTCTTCCTGAATGTCCTGACGAGGCTGATCTTGCGAGGCTTGAGATGCACACGCTCAATTTTCCGTACAATGAGTACGTAGGTGGCCCACCCGAGCCCAATCATAGTCAGCAGGAGAATCGGATAAGCGATACTCCAGTGCACACGGCCGGTCATCATGCTGAACTCGGACATCCCGCCAATGCTTGCAAGGAGGTTGAGGGGAAGAAAAACGACGTTGATGAGCGTCAAATTCTTCAGCAGCAAGTTCATGTTGTTGTTGACGATGCTTCCACGAGCTTCCATGAGACCGGAGAGCACCGAAGAGAGGATCTGCGTCTGACGAGTGCACTGTTTATGTTCGATGATGATGTCGTCGATCATCTCGATTTCGTCCTGCGAAAATCCGATCTTCTCAGCGCTTGCGCGGACCTTGGTAAGCACCAGCGAGTTGGCCTCGAGCGCGTTCAGGTAGTAGATGAGGCTTTCGCCGAGCGTGAACATCTGGAGCAAATAGCGGTTTTCCATGGTCAGGTTGAGCTTCGACTGCAGCTCGGCGTTGATTTGTTTGATGACCTTGAGGTGCCCCAGAAAATGGTGAATCGTGTGGAGGAAGAGTTTGAGCGTTACGCCGCCTAACGAGGTGACGCCATGGAATTCCCTGTAGCCGAACGGGGCGGTGCTTTCTCCGAGTATGATCGTGAGCTTGTCCTTCTGGAGGAAAAGACCGAGTGAGGATACCTCGAACTTCAGCGCCTGCTCGAATGAAACGTTGTTGGGGCGTTTCCAGATGGTGTAGATGTAGTCAGGAGTAACATCGACACGGGAGATTTCGTCAGGGTCGAGAGCTGACTCGAGGTCGTGCTGATCGAGCTGCAGGGTCTCCATGAGCTCGTGCTTCTCAGGCTCCGTGGGAGTTGTGTAAACCAGAATGTTCGCCTGCTCCGAGGTGCTGGAGACGATGGAGCCGTCCTTCAATTCGTAGAGGGATTTCATGTCGTTCTCAAAAGAGGGTGTTCGAAAAGTTCGGACACGTCATTTCCGGGGGATTGAAGGATGTGCCGCTTCCGGACAATTCACTTCTTGTTCTTCAATGCCTTGACTGTGCGTACCAGGAGCTGTTCCAGGATCTTCAGGTTGACGTCTTCGAGCTTCCTGATGTAAAGGCACGATCCCCTTGCCTTGAATTTCCCCAGCTTGTCGAGGAGGTCGCGGTTCGGCTCGAGTCCGCCCATGGTGTAAATCGTGAATTCCTGATTGCGTGGAGCGAAGCCCAACAAAAACCAGTCGCCTTCTCGCCCGCTCCCAGAGACGTAGTGATAGTCGCCAAAGCCAACGATTCTGGTTCCCCATATCGACGCCTTGCTTCCGGTGATTGACTCCATCAGCTTCAGAACCGTGAGAGAGTCCTTCCTTCGGCCTTCATCCGGGATGCTCTGGATAAACTCTTTGACCGAGGCTTTGGTTTTTTTCGTCTTGAGCTCTGCCATGCGGCGTCCTTCCGTCAACTGTTGAGATGCTTTCGTTCTCCGACTGCGTATGCCATCTTCATGACTGTTCGAAATTCCGAGTCGATCTCCGACTCGTCGGAGAGGCTGAAGTGATGCAGATAATACCGCGGCGGTATGAACTCAATTCTGAAAAATTTCCTGCTTGGGTGCCGCTCCGTCAGAACCAGAGAGCCCGTAACAAACGATTTCCCGATGGTGCTGACGCCGCTGAATCGGACCTCAACCATGAAGGCGACGCGTGTCTTGACGGGGTGGAGCCGGATCGGGCCTATTTTCCTGTACTCTCTCAGAAAATACCGGAACAGCTCGATGCCCCGCTTCGGTTTCCCTTTGAGAAAGCCCCGCAGCGTAAAATGCCCGCATGAGTGCCAGAGATTGCGGCTCACAAATCGCGTACGGCATCGCGGGCACATCCACATCCTTCGTTTTTTTTCGAGTAGTCGGGCGCGACACGTCTTGTCTCGAGTGAAATCGCCCGGCCGTCGGTCGAATGACCTCTGCCAGGACTTGACGAATATGGGAACATTTCGGCCGAGATACCATCGCGAAAACGCCGGATCTGTTCTCGAAATGGTGTGGTTGAAATCGTCCCGCGCGTTCGGAAGGGCGGCATCTTCATGATGGATCAACGTGATCTGCGCAGCTGCAGGCGACGAGGGTCCCGCAGCGTCTCGCTGAGCCGGCGGTAGTTGATGGTCCCGAGATTCTCTTTCAGGTGATTCACGATAGCCAGTGCGCGATGGATTCGTTTCTCAGGATCTTTCACCGACCCGATGATGTAGAGCAGCGTCCTTTGCTTTCCGCGGCTCAGCGCGTGAAACAGCCTGTCGCCTTCCTTGTCCTGAGCGAAGAGCTCTCCGAGCTCCTCCGGCACCGGCAATCCGTAGGTGCTCTCGTCCTTCTGCACTCTGACGATGACATCGTCTCCCGGTTCAAGCCCCAGCTTCGAGCGAAGAGATTTGTTCACACTGATCACGAATTGTCCGGTGCCGAAGGGGAGCAGCGCGCACTGGAACTCGTCGGAGTCATTCAACCGGCACAGAATTCGACGCGAGCGTCCCGAGGCAAACACCTTCGCGATCCCGGGCGGAACCCGCACGTGGCTTCCCCAGAGCTTGTTGTCCGATCGCTCGAGGGGTGCGACGAATCTCCGTGATGGATTCCCGGCCTTTTCCTTTTTCATCTCTTGTCGCAAGGATTGTTTTGAGGTTGGCGTCCTAGCGAAGATCCAACCGTGCGAGGTAGTCTCCGCTTTCGAGTTGCTCGAGCAAAGAACAATTCCAACCCGCCCCGTCGGCGTACTCGCTCAAGGTCTCGGCATCGACGTGCAGCCAGCCGCACCAGGGGCCTTCGAGACCGCGGTATTCAAACTGGAGGCGTGTCTCACCGAGGTAACGACCTGCCAGCCGATTGTTGGCCTGATATGCGAGATGGCGTGGATCGCTGGTCGACCGGACATCGAGTGAATCGAGCAGGATTTGACCTCCGGGAGTGACAAGAGAGCGGACGAACGGGAGGAAGCGATCGAGTCCGGCCAGCGTCTCAACCATTCCTATTCCGTGTCCCATGAGGAGGATGGTCTCGACCGGTGCGCCCTGGTACTCAAAAATATCAACACAGTGAGCGTCGAGTACGCCGCGATACTTCATGATGTTGACTGCATTGCGGTCAATGTCGATTGCACTGACGCTCAATCCCCGCTCCTGGAGAACGAGCGAGTGCAATCCGCTACCCGCACCCACATCCAGTACGGTGCCAGAGCAGCGATCGAGTGCCGTGAGCTCCAACCGGGAGAACTTGGAGAATGGCCTGAAGAAATGGCTCACCGGCAGAATGCTCTCGAGACCATCGTCTCGCCGGACAATGAGCTCTGCCGTCTGGTCTCCTTCGAAAAAAGCAAGGAGCGCTTTGCCGTGAGGTACCATCGAATCTGTGAGCATACATCGACCTTTCGTCTTGGGAGAAGGTCCCTTGTCTCAGCTATTGTACCATTCCGAATTTCTTGTTTTGCGCGGTCATCCTGATGAAGTATGCCAGGCGCTGCCTGAAGACCCCGGGCCTGCTTCGTGACGCCTCGATCCACCAGAGCCGGATCCGCTTATACGTCGGTGAGAATTTCTGAAAGTTCGCCCAAGTTTGGTTGTCGG
>Ga0154319_1100_pt1 | contig 13120 bp, 5 predicted proteins | sample RifGroA2_FD_117659 | JGI IMG/M metagenome (GOLD analysis project Ga0154319, IMG submission 117659) | Ignavibacteria bacterium GWA2_54_16 | reverse complement strand
CATGGTCCGCGGCCATGAATGGGGAAGCTTGCCGACCGGTTTGAAGTCGCCGAAGATCACGTCCGTGACGCCCTGTCCTTCGGTTCCAGGAAGCCAGGCGGCCACAAAAGCCGTGCTCGCCTTCAGAGCCGAATCGATGATGAGCGGGCGTCCCGAAAAGAGAATGACGACAAACGGAGTTCCGCTGGATTTCACTTTCTCGATTATCGCCAGATCCTCTTTCGACAGAGCCAGGTCTTTCGAATCGCCGAACATTTCTGCGTAGGGAGGTTCACCGACCACGACAATTGCAGCGTCAGCGCCGGCTGCGCCATTCCCATCGAGACTGTACGTGACCTTCGTGTCTTTTGAGACCGCTTCCTTTGCTGCAGCGAGGATGGTAGTGCTCCCGTCGAGCTTCAGCCCTCCGTCCCCCTGCCAGGTGATTGTCCAACCGCCGCTCTGGTAGCCGATGCTGTCGGCCCCCCTGCCTGCCACATGGATTTGCTTCAAGCCCTTGGAGAGCGGCAGAAGGTTGTTCTCGTTTTTCAGCAAGACGAGCGATTGCCGCACTGCCTCGCGCGCAATTTCCCGGTGCTCTTTCGACCCGATCGCAGCAGTCAGGTTTTTGTCCCGTGCAGAGTTGTCAAAGAGATTCATGGAAAATTTTACACGCAAGATCCGACGCACGGCATCATCGATCCTGCTCATCGGGACTTTCTTTTCGTTTACCAGTTCCTTCAGAAATGTCATGAATTCCAGATAGTTGTTCCCCTGCCCCCTGCCGTTCGGGATCATGACCATATCGAGACCAGCGTTGATCGACGTCTCAATATCCTCCCTGTACGATCCCGGCAGCTTGTCAATGCCGAGCCAGTCTGACACGACAAACCCTTTGAATCCCAGCTCACCCTTGAGTACGTCTGTCAACAAGTACCTGTGGCTGTGCATTTTGTTTCCGTTCCAGCTGCTGTAGGAAGCCATGATGGACATCGCGCCGGCTTTGATCGCTTCGACATAACCCGGCAAGTGGATGCGCCTGAGGGTGGCTTCGTCCACTTCCGTGTTTCCCTGGTCGGTGCCGTTGGTCGTCCCGCCATCACCAAGATAGTGTTTCGCGCAGGCCAGCACAGAGGCCGGATTCGAAAGGTCCCCGGCCTGTACTCCCCTTACGAACGCAGCTCCCAGCTCCTTCACGAGCGCCGGATCCTCCCCGAAACTTTCATATGTTCGTCCCCATCTCTCATCCCGGGCGACCGCAATGCACGGAGCAAATGTCCATTGAATGCCTGTCCCGCGCACTTCTTCCGCTGCCATACGTCCAACCCGTTCTACGAGCTCCGGATTCCTCGTGGCGCCGAGTCCCACGTTTTGAGGCGTAATCACTGTCCCATTGACATTATTATGTCCGTGGACAGCGTCGATGCCGAACAGGAGCGGGATCTTTAACCGGGATTTCATGGCCAGGTCCTGATACGTGTCATAGATCTTCGCCCAGACATCCGGTGTGACGTCGGGCGGTTCCGAGTTTCCGCCCCAGAGAACGGAACCCAGTGAATGGGTCGTAATGTCCCCTGTCCACTCTCTGATCGCGAGATAGTCGACCTGGGTCATTTGACCGATCTTTTCATCGAGGGTCATCTGTTTCAACAGACCTTCGACACGCTCCTCCACAGGGTTCATTCTTGGCTGAGCCATTGTAGCAAACGAGAGGCACGCGAGGAGAACGAGACAACGCTTCATACTGTAATCCCTCATTTGATATAGAGAAGTTTCTTCGTGTTTGTAACGGTTGGAGTTCGGAAGATCGCAAGATAAAGGCCGGAAGCCACAGAACGCCCCGGAGCGCCCGTTCCATCCCACCGATAATAAGAAATCGCACCCTGGCCCTGCATGGCAGCGGAGGTAATCTCCTGTCCGAGCACATCCATGATCTGAATCTGAACCTGCCTGCCTCGCGGTGCGACAAACGGGATGATGACAGATCCGTTGAAGGGGTTTGGATAGGCTTCATCGACCCGGAAACCCCCCGGGAGTTCGCCCGATTCATTCTCCACTGTCGTTGTGACGATGTCCGACAGATAGTAAGGATCCGAAATCGCCGCCTGGTAACCGCTCAAAGCACTCCCTGTGGAATTGATGCGCCAATCCGTTTCCTTGTTGATGTTGAACCACGTAATAGCTTTGACGCGGGGGAAGATCAGTTTGTTGAACAGGTACGCGTCCCTGATCCACTTTCCTTTGTCACCTCCAACTTCAGCGGAAGCGAATTCACCGATCATCATCGGCTTGGACAATGAGGTGAACTTGCTGTAAATATCCTTGAAAGTGTCGTAGAAACTCACCCACCCCGACCATGTTTGTGAAGTCCCCCAATTATACCCGTCCAAACCGATCCAATCGACAACGTCATCTCCGGGATAGAAGTTTTCCGGCTGATTCCAGGGTTCGGCGGGCGCAGAGCCATTGTTCGGGCACCAGATCCACGAGACGTTCGTGACACCGACCGAATCGAACAACCGGCGAACTCTGCGGAATGACGCGATGAACCGCTCCGGTCCGTCGGCCTTCGCGGGATCGCCGAAGCCTCCCAACGTTCCGCCTCCATTGTTCTTCCCTCCCCACGGGTACCAATCGCCGTTCATCTCGTGACCAACCCTGATGAACAGCGGCTTCGCCCAGCTCTTCACCGCATTGGCGTAGCCGATGATGTACGAATCGTACGTCCCCGAGATAATTCCATCAAGCGGAAAAGGATAGCCGTTCACCCAGGGCTCCCATGTGACGTGAGGAATCGCATCCTTCTGAACGATGGCATCACATTGCGTTTTCGGAAAATCAGGCGTCCGGTTCGCCGGCCAGCCCGTGTAGAACATCTCGATGGCAATCTTTTTCTGAGCCAAAGCTTCAAAATCGTCATGGCCGTAGGCGCCGCCTGCCTGGTAATTCGGTGTGAACGCTGAGTGATAGCAGCCGTTGGCCGGCACAGGAACCTGCCCTGCCGCACTGCTGCCCAACGACGCCAACACAGCAAGCAACGCAACGACTCCCCGGGTCATTTTGCAAGCACCATCTTTGTTGTCGATCGGAAACCTTCCGTCACGAGCCGGGAATTGAGTTTCGAGTTTCAAGTTTAGGGTTTCAAGTTACCAATTCCATGAATGTCATTTCATCAGCAGCAGCTTCCTGCTCTCGGTGCGGTCTCCAGCCGTAAGCCGGTAGATATACGTGCCTGTAGGGAGATCGATGGCTTCCCAGGTGATCGCATGAGTGCCAGCAGGCATTTCACGATTTACGAGCGCAGCGACTTCTCTACCAAGCACATCGTACACCTTCAGCTTAACTAAGCTGATCGCTGAAAGCTGATAGCTGATAGCCGTCCTCGGATTTCCGCCAAAGGCGGATCCGCCTCCGGCGGAGAATGGGTTCGGGTAATTCTGGAACAGTCTGAAGACAGCCGGTGTACCAACCGACAACTGCTGCTCCACGCCAGTGAGATCCGTGCTCCGGTAGTATGGCGCATAGACACTCGAGAGTCTCGAGGACACAAGTTTCGCCTTCGTTCTGTTCATCTCGAAGACTCCCATCCGCTGATATCCTGTCGGCTGCTGCGAGGTGTACCAGTCGAATGCAGTCCACCATGTCGATCCCATGACGAAGCCGTTGGGATTGAGCTTTCCGTTGCCGTCAACGACCGTCACCTCGGCAAAAGCGGCGAACGTCGAATCGAAGACTTCTACTTGTTGAGCCTCTGAGACGGAAGACCAGATGCCGAACTCCGTGTTCAGCACGGGCTTGTTGGGCAGGGCCGTATGGGCGTTGCGCAGAAATTGTCTTGTTCCGCCGTAGTAGGTACTCCCATGGAAAATCCCGAAATACATCGTCCACCCCGCGACATCACATGCCGTCTGGGAGGCGTCATTTGCCCCGGGCCGGTCGGCAGCTGCCGACTGCGAAACGAACCTGCCATCCGGATATTGATTCTTGAGCTCGTTGTTCACATTTCTGATGAACGTTTCTCTCCCCGGCACGACGAGACATTCATTGCATGTGCTCCAGACAAACACCGAGGGGCGGTTGAAGTCCTTGAAGACCATCTCGCGGAACATCTGCGTATGAATGTTCCTCGCAATATTCTGAAGCATCCACGCGTCCTCTGTGTCGAACCACCAGACGGGAATCTCTTCCATCACTGCCAGGCCAAGTCTGTCACACAGAAGGTAGGTATGGGGGTTATTCGGATAGTGCGCGGTCCTGAGGAGCGCGACATTCAATGCCTTGATCTTTCTCAGGTCGTCCAGGATGACTGAGTTCGGCATACTGCGGCCATAGGAGGGATGATCTTCGTGCCGCGCGATGCCGGGTAGGAAAACCGGGTTGTCATTCAACAAGAATGCCGATCCCGATGTCCGGAGCGTCCTCACGCCGAACTGAGTTGAGAATTCGTCAAGAACGATGCCGGCCTTCGAGACCGTTACTCTCAATATGTAGAGATTCGGGTTACGCGGATTCCACAGTTTGGGTGATGACACGGTCAGGACTGTCTGCCACACCCGACTGGTATCTTTGTCCACCGTAAGCGATGTTTGAGATACCCCTCCGGCGCTTACAGGATTCCCGATGAGTTCGAACGAATACTCCGTGTTCATGTTTGTCGAATCGACCACCGCTCTGTAAAGCTGGATCGATAGATTGACCGTTTCGTTTGCTGCGCCCTTGTTCTGGAGAACAACAGTCGTCGAGAGCGTTCCATGGATGTCCGTCGGCACGACATGGACCCGGGGAATCGAAACTGGATTCGAAAACTCGATGTAGACATCGTGCAAGATGCCTGTATAGTTGAACCAGTCAACCTTGTAGTATGGCACGATGTCAATCCGCTTTCCCGTCGGAAGGTCCTGCACCTGCCCCTGGCTCCAGGGAACGTTGTCAACCCTCACCGCCAGGACATTGACGCTGTCAAACCTGAGCGCCGAGGTGACATCAAAGGCAAACGGCGTGTAACCTCCCTCGTGCCAACCCAGGTAGGTTCCATTCAGCCACACATCGCCGACGTAGTTGACGGCCAGAAATTTCAGGCGGGCAGTTTTCCCGCGCATGGAGTCTGACACCAAGAAATTAGTACGGTACCAGACACCGTTTTCGTAGTATTCCGGAGTTTTTTGGTACCCGTTCAACGCGTTCTCGACACCCGGGACCGTCATAGTCTGCCATCCGCTGTCATCAAAGTCCGGGGCAAACCGGTTTCCGGCCTCGCGAACCAGGTCGGCATATCCCGTCGAGTCTCTCTTCTTCAAGGTGAGATTGTGATCGACGTTCACGCGTTGTTTTTTCCATGTTCCTACAAGCGAGAGTATCGGTCGTTTCTGTTTTTCAAAGGACGGTACGACCGTCCCGTTCTGGAATGGCACCGCGACGCCGTCAACGGTTTGAATGGAAAGAGTTGCTTGAAGATTGGCGTATTGCGCACGAAGCCGAGGTTCGCTGCCCGCCAACATGATCAGCAGGAGACAGAATACTCGATGAGATGCCGGAGCGCACATATCCAATCCTTGTTGAAGAAGGGGGAGGGCGTTACGATGGATGCAATGTTGTGCAGAGCAGCGGAGAGAGGGGAACCTCGTGCCCTTCGCAGAGCGTCCCACGGCAGGAGCAAGTTCCCGACAGTACCCCTCAGAACATGACCTTCGATTCCGTTCGCACCTGCATTCCATCACATCAGCCTAAGACACACTCTCTACGCGGAGTAACCGGGGCTCAAAAAGCAATTCCGAGCGTAATCTTTTGAGCATTCCTGAGCCGCTTGAGGTCCTGGTACGAATAATCAACCATGAACTGCAAGTTACCGACGACGAACTGCTTGATACCAAGCCCGGCCGTGAAGGACTCTTCGGTGTCCTTCTGGAAGAGCGATTTCATTCCTCCCCGCACATAGACAAAGTCATCAAAGACGTACTCTCCGCCGACATTGATGCTCTCATAGTTATCGCTTGGATGCGACGCATCCAAAGCGAGCTTCATCTTGCCTAGTGCTCCCACTGGCACATCGTACGCGATGCCGACACGGAAATTCAAAGGAAGCTCCCATTCTTCCATTGCGAGGTGCGCCGGAACCCGCGTGTTATGCCCGGTGTTGCCCGGATCGGAGTTATAGAGAACGAGCGCATTGTTGCCGGCCATCTGCATTTTTGTCCCGAAATTCGTGATCGACATGCCGAGCGTCACCCCCTCGAATGGAGTTGCATACTTCACGCCGAGGTCCAGCGCGACGGCGCTGGCGCTCATTTTCCATATTTTCTGGTACACAAATTTGGGATTGAATCCGATCGAGAATTTGTCGGTCAGTTTCAATCCGTACGTGAGGCCCACGGCAAGATCGCTGACGGTGAAGACCTCTCCGGTCCCATCCTGTTGATCGATGGTCGTGACATTCATCTGGTCGATGTCCGACGCCGTCAGGTTGATCCCGAGCGCTCCATACGATCCGAGGCCGATCGTGGCGCCCACAAAATTGTACTGGATGTCGGCAAACCAGTAGGTGTGATCGACCATGAGATTGAAGCCCTGCAGGTCGGCGATGCCGGAGGGATTCCAGTACATCGCGCTCGGATCATCCGCGATGGCCACGAACGCCCCGCCAATGCCCAACGCTCTTGCTCCTTGGGCGATGGACAGGAACGGAGCTGCTGACGTGCCGCGCTTGGATACTCCGCTTGAACCCTGCGCAAGAAGAGAATGATCCCCGAGGAGGATCAGGGCCAGGACGACAAGTGATATTTTTTTCATGGAGGTCCTCATTTCACCACCGCGAATTTTCCAATGTGCTCGCCGATGCCCTCCGCTTCCACGTGATAAACATAGAGGCCAAAAGCGACATCCATTCCGTCATCGGATACCAGGTTCCACGCGAGAGCGCCGTCCATCGCGGACCCGTCCTTGTAGAGGGTCTTCACGAGCGCTCCGGAAACCGTGTAGATCCGCACGGTGCATTTAGCCGGGAGCTTCTTGAATTCGATTTTTCGATCTCCCCGTCCCGTCGTGTAAAGGGAGCGGGCCTCCCATACCGCGGTCGCGATATACGGGTTGGGCACAACCGTAATCTCGCTCAACTGGTTCTTCGCAATATCATTGTCTGTCGTTGCTTTGTGAGTCTTGAACGCAAAGTAGTCGCCGGCAAAGAAGGGCTTGGTGGTCTTGATGACAAACCGGTCCCCGGACTGAGGATAGTTGACGGTGCCTCCGAACGGCCTGCCATAGGAGACCTTGTAGACAATTTTGAAGTCCGCTTCGCTCGCGTACCCATCGATGATTCGTAACGTGTCACCGAGCGAGAATGTCCCGGACGCGTCCCGATCATCGATGATGAACTTCACTCTCTTTCCCGATGTAGTATTTGTGATTGTGAAATTCACGGGCATCAGCGGATATTGCGGAGGCGCGTCAAATGCGGTCGTATCGGCGGCCGACTCTGTAAACTTTATCTCATAGTCACCCGGCCACGCGATATTCCGCGAAATGAAGGAGTTGTCAATCGCCGGCCGCATGAACACATTGCTCCGGCCAACCACCCAACCTGATGATGTGTCAATCACCGACACCGCTGTATCATTGAGCACGGACAAAACCATCCCGTTAAACGGCATAGAGTACTTCTCGGCTCCAAAGTTCTCTGCCGTGAAGTCCCGCATCACGGTATCAATGTTCACGCCCCGTTTCATCGTGATGATACCCGATTTGGTGGCATATTTTGGGAGAGGTGCATCGGCCGTGAATGTCACCGTATACTCGTCCCCCTCCTGAACAAGAGTCGGGTCAAAAACCTGCAGTGAAAGCCTGCCGGTGCCGATACCCTGCGTCACCTGGTTGAGGTTTCCCTCCACGGAAGGAGCGCGATAGCCCGCCGCCGGAGCGTTCGGCGTGACAACCGCTGCATTGATGTCGATGAACTTGATGTTGCCGGCATAATCCGCCGTGATGATCTTGGGACACTCTGTCGGTTGAAGGCCGCGGGTGCCGCGGGTCGGATCACCCTTTGTGTACGAGACAACGGCATAGAAATAGCGCACACCGTTCTTCACGTCGGTGTCGACATAGGAATGCTGCAACCCGGTATTTGCGCCGCGCCAGAAATGAGCGCCGTTGATACCGACGGGATCAGGACCGGCGATGGAGTCGACAAGATCGAACTGCGCAATCGGCTTCCAGTATTTCGGCTCGCCCCTGGAATCGGTGACGAGCTTCACGTCATTGAACTCCGGTTCAGTGCTGCGATAGAGGGAATAACCCTCGAAGTTCTTCTTATATCCCTTCGACAGATCATTCGGATCTTCAAATCCCAGGAAACGGTCGACAGACTGCTCGGCAATCGCATCCCAGTACAGGAATACCCGGCCGTTGCCCGGCACGGCGGTCAAGCGCGGCGTGTACGGAGGCTTCGAGAAATTATAGTTCGCGTTGTAGATATCCTGGACCGTCTGCTTGTTGAAGATCAGATTATCCAGATCGTTTCCGAACGCCAGAGCCATCGAGAAACGCTCACGCCTCGTTTGCTTCCAAGGGAACGGGCCCGAAGAGAACACCATGCTGATGTTGGTATTTTGAACGAGCGTGTCCCTGAAACCGTTGTTCATCTTCGCCCACATCACGTCGTCGTTTTTCGGCCAGCCCCCGGTCGGGCCCTTGTCCGCGAGTATGTAGATCGAGATAGCCTGCAACCCGATTTGGTCGGATTCGTCTTTGTCGGTCTCGTCGAAGTTCGGTTCACCATGCGTGGGGATTCCGTCTCCTTCTCCCTCATCAGCGCCGGTGTACTGCGGATCCGTCGGTCCGACACCGTCCCGGCCGAGATCGTCGTTCAGCGGCTCGCCCAGATCCCATTTTCCGTTCTTGTTCAAATCGGAGTATGCGAGCCAGTTGTGGTTGTTGTCGATGTTGTCATCGCGCCGCTCGTTCATCATCCCATCTTCGTCATCATCGACGCTATTCCAGGGGTTTCCCGGACTCTCCAGGTACGCATACCCGACATATCCGGTCTTGTAGTTCCCCGGCACGCCCAGGCCGCTTGTGCACCACGCATACGCAAGATCGAGCTTCGTATTGTAACGAGCGCTATTCCCATTATTGTTTGTTCCGCCGACCCCTGGATCCGTGTAGAAACCAAAACACGTGGTGTCATAGTCGTTGTCCGAGATATTGACAATATCATAGTGCCAGAAAATGATATCCTCGGCCAGCACGTGAGACCACTGAAATCCCCGCACCTCTACCCTTGCCCCAAGTCCGGCCCGCGTTGAATCTGCGGCAATGGGCATGTAGTTGAAGGGTGCGCGGGAGAACTTCCTCATCTTTGAGTCATCCATGACATAATACGTTTCAAAGTCAGCGTTGCTCACGCCGCGGCCGAAATACCCGTACCAGTATTTGTTCCAGGTCGGATCCAAACCGAGCGCCGGGGGCCAGGCATCGGGCCACGTGGACGGATCCTTGTTGATCGCAGGGCGCTCCGCAGAGGGGTTGACATACCCCGGCACCGGCTGGAAGACCCACTCTTCTCCTGTCACAGGATCTCTTGAGACTTCCTCACGGTAGGCCGAGATAATCGGCGTCACAACTCTTCCATTTCCGGGCGCCACAATCTTGGCCCCGATGAGCAGAGCAACGCCATCCAGGTACGAATGGTCAGTTCCTTTTGGCCAAACAGCGGAGGGCTGGAACGGCCAGTGCCCGATTTCGCCGTTGCTGTTGAAGAGTGTCACAACCCGGTTGCCGTCCATGACTCCTTCTTTGCGGAACTGCACATCGCCTTTACTGTCGGCGCGGTATGTTGCGGTCTTCGGATCCACAACGCTCGAGCTGATCCCAAATCCCCTGATGGGAATTACCATCGGCGAGGCCGGATCATTGCTGAGAATGGAGAGCTGTGCGGCAACAAGACCAACGGCGTTTGGCACGAATCGCACGGTATCGACAAACGAGGCCCCCGGGGCGATCCTGACCGTCTTCGGAGATGCAAAGAACACGCTCTGCGAAGACGTCACATCGGAAATCCGAAGGGTGTCGGTGCCCATGTTCGTCATCAGAAATGTGCTCCACCCTGTCCTCGCGTCGAGAACTCCCACCCTGACGTTTCCGAAATCAACAGACGTGATATTGAGGACAAGTTTTGGCTGTGCGACGGCTGTCGCCAAGCCGCAACCGATGAACCACGCTATCAGGTACTTCATCTTCTTAGACATCACTCGTCGCTCCTCAATTCGTACGTGTGCATCCACTAGAATTCGACGGACAATCCGAGCCGAAGCTGTCGCGGGGCCGAATAGTTCCCGGGATTGTTCACATACTGCTCGATGGTGTTAAGCCCGTAGATCGGACCTGCGAGATACGTGAAGAGGTCGATGTTCGTCCTGCCGCTGGCGGCATCGACATTGCGTTCGTTCTTCCTGTCTAACAAATTATAGACGAGGGCAAAAAGTGTGACATCGAGATCCCCGAGCCTTATACTTTTCTCGGCGCGGAGATCGACGCTGAAGGTTGCCGGCTTGATGCCGCCGTTTTCAAAGCGAAGCCCGTTGGAGACGCGAATATCTTCCGTGTACGGAAATCCTGTTCCGTACTGGAGGATCGCTCCTGCGCTCCAATCACCCGGCTTCCCGACCGTGAGCGAGAGATTCAACGTCGACCGCTGATCCCAATCGAGGGCCACGACTTTCTTGTTTGTTTCAATGGGCGGGTCCGTTTGATTATTGTAAAACACCGACATCGGATCGGAAGCGTTTCCCTCTGCTATTTGATAGGTGTAGTCGAGTTTGATGCCGAAGTACTCTGTGAATTGCCGGTCCAGCGACAGAATGAATCCCTTGATGTTGGCATAGTCGCGGTTGATGAACCGGGCATACTTGAATCCCTCGTACGTGTTGAGAATTTCCATTCCCAGCAGGTTCCGGATATCGCGATAGTAGACCGTGAAGTCCAGACCTATGTTTGTGAAGAGCACTTGCTGCAGGCCAAGTTCGTACATGACCGTTCGCTGTGCTTCAAGATCCGGATTACCGATTCTATTGGAAAGTGAGCTGCTCGGCGTGACAAGATAATCGGAGTTGTAGTACAGATTTTCGAAACTCGGGATCTGGAAGAAATGCCCGTAGGAGAAGTGGATGATTCCCTGATCGGTGATCGGGAACGAGACGCCGAGACGCGGGCTGAGCTGGACTTTTGCGGTCGCATTCTTCAACGCACCTGCGCCCGGGAAATTCGGGTTCTTTGTCGGGTTCCGCAGATCCAGGGGATACGATGATTTCGGATCGAAATAGTCGAACCGGACACCTGCATTGATGATAAAATTGTCGTACTCGACCTTGTCCTGCAAATAAGCAGAAAGCTCGATTGGTTTTTTGAGATACGATTGGTTGCCGGGGGCTCCAGGTTGTGGGTAACCGATCTCGAAGATCAGGCCGCCCGTGCTGTCGGTTTCAACGGTATTGCGGTTCATGATCGACATACCGTGGCTGTAGATATCGTGAATCCGCGCTTCGACGCCCGCACTCACTTTGTGCCTCGGCGAGAGCTGGGATGTCAAGGACCATTGCCCGATGAGCGATTTCGAATAGCGATCGTACCGGTCGGTTTGATTACCGCCGGATCTGAACGTGTAGTTCGAGATTGGCGTCCCGCGGTCGGGATCGACATAACGCGGGTCGTAGGGATCTTCGTACAAGTACCCCTTGTAGTCGAACCAGTTGTAAGAGAGCTTCAGGGTCTGGTACGTGTTGGCGGAGGGGGCGTGCGTCACCTGAAACGACTGCACAAGATCCGTCCTGTAATGATTCGTGATTCCGTCAGGGGTCCATGCAAATGAGTGGTCGTAGTACTTATTCCATGTGTCATCCCAGAGAGCCGAATACGCAAGCTTGAACTCCCCGAGCGCATACGTCAGCTTCCCGCTGAAGGAATAGCGGCGGGAGGGATTCATGGGAACGTGTGCGCCATCTCCAGTATTATGATTGATAAAAATGGACCTGTCAGCCGAATTCGGAAACGTTGGCGCATAGTCCGTCACTTTGTACACCCGGATGCCGTAGAGATAACCACGGTCGTAGTAGTAGCGGCCGGTGCCGAAGAACGAGAGGTCTTTCAGAGGTGTCGGTCCGCTGATGCTTCCCTGCACATTCCTGGTCCGGAAGCTGGTGAACTGCCCCACATTTGGAAACGTGGATGTGTGATTCGTGACATAATCGCCGGTGTAGACTGAGAGCGATCCCCGGTACTTTTGCGATCCTTCCTGCGTGACGATATTCACTACACCCGACATGGCCTGGCCGTACTCGGCGTTGAATGTTCCGCTGATCACTTCCATCTCCCGAATGGAGGTGTTATCGATCTCAATGCTCCGCTGGTTGTTGTACGGGTCGTTCACGGTCACGCCGTCGACCAGATACGCAACCTCATTCGATCGCCCCCCGCGGAAGTGGCCGCCGACCACTCCAGCCTGAATGTTGATGACCTGCCCGACGCTCTCTGTCGGGATCCTCTTGAGATCGTCTGAAGACATTGTCACCGAGGTCGAGGTCAGGTCCTTCTGGACGATGGGCCTTTCAGCCCGCACCACCACCTCGCCCACCTCGATCGCCTGCGGCTGCAATTTCGCGTCAACCCGCGTCGTCAGATCGATCTTGACGATAACATCCGTCGTCACCAGTCTCCGGTATCCTATGAAGTTGACCACGACGGAGTACTTCCCCGGCGGAATGTTGTTAATCGTGTAGAATCCATCGATGTCCGTCGAAGCGCCAAGTGTTGTTCCGAGCAGAATAACGTTCGCGCCTATCAATGACTCACCCGTGGTTGCATCGACGACCCGGCCTGCGATTTTCCCGGTTTGTCCCGAGAAGGCTGTGAGGTGAACCGACACAAGCGCGGCAAGCAACACAAGCTGGAAATTGATTCCCGGAAATCCCTTCCCGGACCGTGCGGCTTTTGTTCCATGGCTCATAGAGCACCTGCAAGAATTCAAAAAAGGTGCGTGGAGCAACGACGGGTTGCTCCACGCACACATGAATTGTAGAGTAGGACACCAGCGCAGTAGCGTTCAGGACTTGTGAGCAAACAACGTTTCTCTCTTTTCAGACGAGTGTCCCGCTCAAGC
>Ga0154319_1079_pt2 | contig 13209 bp, 9 predicted proteins | sample RifGroA2_FD_117659 | JGI IMG/M metagenome (GOLD analysis project Ga0154319, IMG submission 117659) | Ignavibacteria bacterium GWA2_54_16 | reverse complement strand
CGAGTTCTGTTCCCGCCCAAGCCGACCCGTCCTTGGCCTGATACACCGCCCACACATGATTGTCCGGCAAGTTCTCATGCTTGCCAATCGTCCAAATGAATGAGTGTCTCAGGCGCAAAGCTCCGCCTCCCGTCGCCACCCAGATCCCTCCTTCGCGGTCGCGGGTCATCATCCGGGCATTGAGCGTCGCACCCTGGAACGTCCCCAATCCTCTAATCTGCGTCAACCGGCCGCCCATATACCTCTCGACGCCGCCCCCAAAGGAGCTCACGAGGAAAACCCCCGGGCTTTCTTCAAAGATCATTGTGACACGACGCCTGATCTGAGATTTGTGCGCGTTCCACCGATAGTCCTTCGTAGCGTCCCTGATTTCGAACAGCACTTCGTCCCGAGTCAGCAGAATCCTTCCGTCGCTGCCGACGCCAATTCGTGCTATCGCCTGGTTGTCGTCGAGTTGCACATTCACATTTCTGACCCCCTCGGCCGTGACAACCTGGAAAGCCTCTGCGGCAGCCACAAGCATGTTCCCGAATCTGTCCTCCGCCAGGTCATTCACGATCCCTTTGATTCCATCGATTCGTCTGAAGTTTCCGCTTTCAATGACAAACAGGCCTTCAGCGAAGGCAACCCAGATTCTTCCTTTGCTGTCTGCGGACAATCTGATAACCGACTTGTCGTGAAACTCTGATGGGATATTATTGGCCGAGAACTCTCCGTTCTTGTAGCTGACGAGTCCGCCGCCATCGATGCCAATCCAGAGCGTGCTGTCCTTGCCCTCAGCCAAGTGGCCGATCAGATCCCTGCTTATCTCCGGCTTCACGTTCTGTGAGTTGAACAACCGGAATCGGGCTCCATCAAACCGCGCAAGCCCCTTCACGGTCGCGAGCCAGACATAGCCGTCTCGTGTTTGCAGAATGGACCGGACATCATTGGCGGGCAAATTATGGTCGGTTCGCCAGGTATCATAATAATATGCCGATCCTGTATTGCCGGCATTCTGGGCAAGCAGAACGGTGGAAATCAGGACCAATATGGAAGAAAAGAAGTATCTCATACACACCATCTGAAAAAAGCGAATCTTTTGTTTCGGATGCAAGAAACGGACGGCACTTCGCAGAGGACCCCACAAAACGACGAAAGCCAGGCATTCGCCTGGCTTTGACGGGTGGAAAGCTTCATCTTGAGCTCCCGCCAAGCAACGGCGGGATTCTCAATCTCGCATTAAGGTTGGCCACAATTCAATTGCCAACTTCGGCGAGATTGGAAGTGGACAGTCCTTCGACTGCGTCGGGCTACGCCCGACGTCGCTCAGGGCTCCACCTAGAATGAAAAACGCCGACATTCGAGAACGGTCTCCATCTCCCTGGAAGATCAGGCCCTTCGACTTCGTCCCGACGAACGAAGTCGGGACTTCGCTCGGGGCACTAAAAAGCGCAACGCACTTAGCTTCTCCGCCTTTGGCGGATCGCTAAGTGCGGCGTTTTTCGTGGACAGTCCTTCGACTCGGTCGCTTCGCTCCCTCGCTCAGGACACAGCAAGAGAGCGAAAAGCCAAGCTCTCGCTTGGCTTTTCGCGCGTGGACAGGGACGGAATCGAACCGCCGACACATGGATTTTCAGTCCATTGCTCTACCATCTGAGCTACCTGTCCGATCCTTCGGCTCCCCCTCGACTCGCAAACAACGCTCGCTCGGGGTCGCTCAGGATCAGGATCCCGACGATTTCGTTCGGGATCCGAATCCCCAAACCTCAGGAATTCGGTCGACTTGCCTGCTCAAAACCCGAGCAAGCGCAGGTCCCTATGACCATTGGTCCACCACCATTGGCTGTTTCCAGCCTCAGGTTTTCACAACATACAACAGAATCAGCCGAAAATCAATATCTGAATCCTGAAACAACTTCCTTACTTCAGTTGAGTACTCCGTTCTTCTTGATCACATCCCGTGCGATGACGATTTTTTGAATTTCGTTCGTCCCTTCGAAGATCGGATTGATTCGTGCATCGCGATACATTCGTTCGATTGGAAGTTCCCTGGAGTATCCCATTCCGCCATGCACCTGCACGGCGCGATCCGCTACTTTCATAAGTCCCTCTGAACAGAACAACTTTACGATTGCTGACTGTCGCGAGGTGGGTTTCCCGGCGTCATATGCTGCCGCAGTCCGATAGACCAAAGATTCCATTGCATAAATGGTCGTTGCCATTTCTGCAAGCATGAATTGAATGGCCTCAAACTGTGAAATCGTGACATCAAACTGCTTGCGTTCCTTCGCATACTTGGTCGAAAGTTCAAGCAACTCTTTGGAAGCACCCAGACAAGCGGCTCCGAGTCCCAACCTGCCGGCGTCGAGCGTTTTCATGGCAACCAAGAAACCTCGTCCATCGTCGCCAATCATGTTCTCCTTCGGCACACGCATGTTCTCGAACGAGATTGCGGCCGTCACACTCCCGCGAATACCCATCTTCTTCTCAGGTGGACCAGCCGTGAAACCGGGCCATTTTGTCTCGACAACGAAACCCGTGATCCCTTTCTCTGTCCTCGCAAAAACGGAAACAACATCAGCAATCGATCCGTTGGTAATCCAAAGTTTCTCACCATTGAGAATCCAGTCATCACCGTCGCGGTGAGCTTTCGTCCTCAGATTGAATGAGTCAGATCCGGCAAGCGTTTCCGTAAGGGCAAATGCGCCGATATACTTCCCCTCTGCCAAAGGGATCAGATATTTTTTCTTCAGGTATTCCGACCCACCAATATAAATCGCGTTGGATCCGATCGATTGGTGGGCACCGATGAACGTCGCCGTCGAGAGGCACCCGCGACCAATTTCTTCCTGAAGAAGGCAGTATCCGAGTTCCCCGAATCCGCCGCCCCCGTATTCTGTCGGAAATACTGCCCCAAGAAATCCAAGCTCACCCATTTTGTTGATCAGCTCTCTCGGGACTCGCTCTTCTTCATCAATTTTACGCGCGATCGGCTTAATTTCCGAGTTCGTGAAGTCCCGGACCATCTCCCTGAGCATTTTCTGCTCATCGGTGAGTTCGAAATCGATCATAATCCTCCCTTTTGTCCACTTCTGATCGGTTGAAGAAACCGGCGGATTTATTCGAGGCCTGCTTTCGGACCGATGTAGCTGACCACATCTTCTCCGCCATCAACGCCGATGACATTTCCGGAGATCCAGTAGGCGCTCTCGTCGACTAACAAGACGATCGCTTTCGCTACATCTTCCGGTGTCGTTAGTCTCCCCGAAGGGTTCTTTGCTCGTGCTACCTCACGCATCTTGATATTATTGGGAATTTTCCGCAGAGCCGGGGTATCTGTGACACCTGCCATGACCGCGTTGGCAGTGATACCCTGCGATCCGAGCTCCATCGCGAGTTGACGAAGGTGCGATTCCAGACAGGCCTTCGCAGCTGAAACTGCTCCATAGTTCGGAATGATGGAGTGACTGCCGGAGCTCGTCAGTCCCAGAATCCTCCCGCCTTTCTTCATGAGTTTTCGGGTCATCAGACCCTGTACCCAGTAGACAAGGCTGTGAGCCATGACATCGAGTGTCATTTCCATCTGGGCCTGGGAGATGATCTCCTCCTGCTTCGCGCCAATAAACGGCCGGAGGGTGCCAAATGCAAGAGAATGGAGGAGCACACGGACAGTTTGTGATGTGTCCTTCGCGAACCGCTCATGGATTTCATCGAGCGCCTCTTCCCTTTTGATCGCGTCGGCAGCGTTGATATTGAAAAACACTGCTTCTGCACCGGTGTGTTTGATCTCACGAATTACGTGCTGCACCGCGGGCATCGTCGCCTGGCGATCCAGATGAATGCCGAAGACGTTCATCCCATGCCTGGCAAGCTCGATTGCAGCCGCTCCACCAAACCCACTGGACGCTCCAAGGACTACTGCCCATTCATTTGGCCTAAACCGAGTCTCGGCTTTCATACGCTTCTCCTTCAGGGTGTTGTTACGGGGGTGTTCAAGATAGCAAGAAATCGAGGAAAATCAAAACCTATTCCACGGTCACACTTTTGGCGAGGTTTCTCGGCTGGTCGACGTTTGCTCCCCGGGCGACCGCAATGTGGTATGCCAACAACTGTAATGGAATTACATTCAGGATCGGACCAAAGTACCCGTAGGTACGGGGCACGCGGATCACATGTTCTGCCAGATTCGCGATCGCCTGATCGTCCTCATTCGCGATGATAATAAGCCTGCCTTTGCGAGCCCTCACTTCCTGGATATTGCTGACCACCTTTTCATAGATGGAATCCTTCGGTGCAATCACCACGACCGGCATGTTTTCATCGATGAGGGCAATCGGGCCATGCTTCATCTCTGCTGCAGGATACCCTTCGGCATGGATATACGAGATTTCCTTCAGCTTCAGAGCCCCCTCCAGCGCCACAGGAAAATTGGCGCCGCGGCCCAGGTAAAGAAAGTTCTGTGCAGATTTGAACTCCTCTGCTATCCCGCGTATGCGGTCCGAAGCGAGAAGAACTTCTTCCACCTTCTCAGGCAAATCCTCGAGCTCATGAAGAAGCAGGGACAGCTTATCCTTTGCAACACCTCGGGCCCGAGCCAACATCATCGTGATAAGCGCCAGCACAGTGAGCTGCGACGTGAAGGCTTTCGTGGACGCAACGCCGATCTCGGGGCCTGCATGAATATAGACGCCGCCGTCAGATTCCCGGGCAATGGTACTTCCGACCACGTTGACGATCCCAAGCGCCGTAGCCCCTCTCGACTTGGCTTCTCGCAGGGCGGCAAGTGTGTCAGCGGTCTCGCCGCTCTGGCTGATAGCGAAGACAACATCTCCTTTGCCCACAATCGGATTCCGATAACGGAACTCCGATGCGTATTCCACCTCTGCCTGCACTCCCGCGATTTGCTCGAGTAGGTACTCCCCGACAAGCGCGGCATGCCACGACGTTCCGCACCCCAGAAATATGAAGCGTTTTGCCCGGAGAAGCTGCTCTTTGACATGTTCCAGTCCTCCAAGCTTGACATCCTCTTCGGGTCTCAGCAGCCTGCCGCGCATCGCGTTACGAATGGTTTCGGGCTGTTCGTGGATTTCTTTAAGCATAAAATGCTCAAATTCTCCACGCTCAATGTCCTGAAGATCGAGGGTCAATTCCTGAATAAACTTCTCGACGGGCACCTTTGCGAGTGTCGTTGTGCGGACGCTGTCAGCGGTGACGACAGCCATTTCGCCGTCTTCGAGATACAGAACCTTGCGGGTATGAGCGACGATGGCGGAAGCATCCGATGCGACAATGTGTTCGCCGTCGCCAACGCCAATCGCAATCGGACTGCCGTTGCGGGCGACCACAAGTTTATCAGGCTCTTGCCGACAGACAACAGCAACACCGTACGTCCCTTTGACCTGAGTCAGAGCCCGGCGAACTGCATCTTCGAGTGAGGTATGCCCTTGATGGAATTCCTCGATCAGGTGGACAATTACTTCCGTATCGGTTTCCGATCGAAAAACATGACCCGAGTCGAGTAGTCTGCGTTTCAAAACGGCATAGTTCTCAATGACGCCGTTGTGAACAAGGGCAATTTCTCCACGGCAGTCAAGATGAGGATGTGCATTCGGTTCATCGGGCTCCCCATGGGTAGCCCACCGCGTATGACCCATGCCAATCGTCGCCGCGGGGGTACCGCTTCGCAACGCTTCTTCAAGCTTCTTAATGTTCCCAACACGTTTGACAACCGTAATGCGTTCGGCCGTCAGAAGTGCCACTCCGGCAGAATCGTACCCCCTGTACTCGAGCCGCTTCAGTCCTTCGAGCACGATCGGTACTGCATTTCGTGCCCCCACATATCCCACAATTCCGCACATAGGTTAGACGCCCTCTCCATCCATAAGACACGCCACAGCCATCATACGACCCGATCGCTCGCCATCTCTTCGATACGAGTGATAGAGCCCGGGATTGCATATCGTGCATTGCGGCGAGACTTCGATGTTGCTCTTCCTGGCTCCGCCCGCGAGCAACTGATCTGTGTTCGCTTTTTTCAGATCAAGATAGAGACGTCCCGCTCTATCCTGCACATAGACACTGCTAAACACGCGCGCGACTTCCGGACCGACTTCATAGCAGCATGGCCCCGCCGATGGACTGAGAAAGGCGACAACATCGCTTGTTGAGACACCGAACCTCTCTCTCAGGCTGACCACCGCCTTCGCGACGATGGAGGCTGCAGTGCCTCTCCATCCGGCATGGACTGTCGCAAGCACTCTGTGAACGGGATCAAAAAGCACAACCGCCATGCAATCAGCAATGTTTACGACCAAGGAAACATGAGGGGTATTCGTTATCAGCGCATCAGAGTTTTCATATTGACCTGGACCCGAAACAACCTCAATATGATCAGAGTGGCATTGCACCGGGATTGCTGCATTGTCCAATCTCATCCCTAGCCAGGCGAACAGAAGCCGGCGGTTCTCAGTTACGTTGGCGGGATCATCGTGTACCCGATAACTGAGGTTCATTCCAAGAGGTTCCGGACTCACACCGCCCTTTCGAGTGCTCATGCCGAAGCGAATACTCTCATACTGTTTTAACAGAGCTGACTCAATGATCATCTGGTCCTTCACTCTTTGTTGTGCACCATAAGCTCTTTTTGTCCTCTCCCAGGGAATCAGGGAGTCGAGCCTCATCATACCATCATACGGCCCAGTGAACATCGCATTTCGAACACCGAATAATGAATCCTGAAGGAGATCGTGCCGCAATGAAGATGCTCGCGGGCGCTAGGAATAACGAAGAGGGATTTTCATTTCGACAATAGTTCCAACTCCCACCTTACTCTGAACTGTGACCGTCCCGTTCAAATCCTCGATTACCTTCTGCGCGATCGCCAATCCGAGCCCCATTCCATCGGTCTTTGTCGAAAAATTCGGCTGGAAGACTTTTGCTTGAACATCCTCGGGAATGCCGGCGCCTGTGTCCGAGATTCGAATCCTGCAAACTTTGTGCTCCACTCCGAGCTCTATCGACACTGTGCCGCCGTTCTCCATCGCCTGGACACTGTTTCGGACGATGTTGATAAAGACTCGTCTCAACTCATCCTGGTCGGCCACAACGATCGCCGGCTGCGGCGCGAGGCGTGACTTGAAGTCGATCCCGCTGACTTCCTTAAAAAGGTTCACGGTATCCGTCACAAGTTCGTTCAGATCCAGTCGTTCGAATTTCCTCTCGGGCATCCGTGCAAAGCGGGAAAACTCCGAAGCAATTCTCGTCAAAACATCGATCTGTTCGATGACCGTTTGTGATACTCGCTGCAGTATATCTCCGAAATCTTTCGCCCCCTGCCGATACGCCTGAACGAGATGTTGAACGGACAACTTGATGGGGGTCAGCGGATTCTTGATTTCGTGAGCCACCTGCTTGGCCATCTCTTTCCAGGCCATCTCCCGTTCTGCTCTTGCCAGATTCTGCCGGCTGGTTTTCAGCTCTGCTGTCATCTCGTTGAACGAACGAATAAGATCCCCGACTTCATCCGCCGAAGGCGCTTTCAGCACGACATTCAGGTCCCCCCGGCCAACACTGCGAGCAGCCTTCGAAAGTTCCCGCAACGGCTTGGAAAGCGCATGGGCGAGCACGATTCCCACGCCAATGACCAACGAAACAACAAACGCATACGCCCCTAGAACAAACGCGTTACGCTGCGCCAGCTCCTCGTCAATTTCCTGCTGGCGATAGAGTGCCGGAACCGCCAGCACTCCGCGGATGGCTCCATCGATCAGAATTGGCCGGTAGCCCACAAAGTAGCTAATTTCACCAATTCGTTCCTGTGACTTGTAGAATTCTCGCCCGAGCGTCAACGCATTGGCGTACGCTGTTCCCGTCAAGCGCTTGTCGAGGAGCGACGAGCGATAGAGTTCCGGCCTGCTGCTCGCTTTCAGAGCCGTTCCCTCAAAAACGCTGAAATCGACTCCGAGATCCGATGCAATGGTCTCGCAGAAGTCATTCGTCACACCTGAATTGAAATCATCCTCATTGAGCACATCCGTTGCGAAGCGCTGTTGGATGAGATCGAGATCCTGAGAGAGACGTCCCGTGATATTATCGTCAAGACGAGCGACCGCTAGCTGCCGATCGTAGAATGCCATCATGAGTAACGGGAGCACGGACAACACAGCGAAAGAGATTGTGAGCTTTTCCCGGAATCCAAACTTCAGGGGGACTCTGGAAACGAGGGCCCGGACCAACAGGACTGCAACCACGAGAAAAAGAAACAGGGCATACACAAGGAGTGCCTTCACGATGCTGAACAGGTGCCACCGGAGATCAAGAGCCAGGAGGCTGACCGAAAGAACTCGTGTCGTATCGGATTCGTCTCTTGCGTAGACCACCTCATATTGCCTCCCTTCAACCTGCTCGTCCGACCAAACGAATCGTCCACGATTATTCTGCAGTGCGTACTCAACGCCAGGCAGCAGCGGCATTCCGCGAAACAGCACGGGATCATTTGTCGACACGAGTGCTCCGTTGCGGTATTCTGAGATCGCAAGAGGTCTTGCCAGATCTTCGAGCCGGCTTGTCGAAGATGTCCGAAGCTGCTCGGGAGCCTCTCCGCGAAAGAGCGCCCGCTGGCTGGCGGACATCACGATGGCCACCGTGCCCACTGGCTGCACCTGTTTGTCGAGCACCTGTTCCCATTGTCCATAGAATTTGACCGTTCCGGCCATGCCTTTCCTATCGACAACAAGCAGTGCGTCTTCTTCTTTGTGAAAGAGCTTTGTCAGAAGTTCCATCTGCTCATAAGAATTCAAGCCCACCGCAAAGCGGCTGAGTTCTTTCCCCATCCGGTCGTACACCACCACTGCAGAACTGTATCCTTCCTTGCTCATGAGAGTTTGTGCCCAGAGACTGAAGGCGAGATCGACCGAAGAAACGGAATCTGCCGCGTCCATTGTCAATTGATCGCTCGCTCTGCTCGTTGCTGACCGGATGCTCTCCGACACCACGAAAGAGAGCCAGGTATCAGCGGGGCGAAGAAGCTCTTCCGCGAGTATTTGGACCCTCTCACGTTCCTTTTCGTGTGTTTTTGCATCAAGAGCGAAGACTGCGATACAGAACGCAGCGGCCAGCAGACACGCCACGGCTCCGACCGAGAACTGACGAAGAAAGCGCGGAGCCAATTCGCCTGCGTCGACGACCATCAGGACAAGAGCACTTACTCCAAAGAGGAAAAGCGGAACAGACAGAGGGAGCTGGGGCGGCCAGTCGATGATGAGATAGACACCATACCCGACCAGGAAGATCGCTGTGACGAGAGCAACACGGCCGAGCCGGGAACCCCCGGTTTTCAGGAGAAGTTCGCAGGCACGGGCGACGACAATGAACGCTGCTCCGCCGGCCGCAATGAGCGCCAACGTCAGCATTAGGATGCTGAAATGCATAACCGCGATCTGCGCTCCGGGCAGGAGTGACATTGGATCGAGATAACGGATCGTCGAGTCAAATACAAAGCTCCTCATGGAGGCCCCATAGGCCCGCACAACCCACTGGAACACGAGAGGTATCAGGAGCGCAATGCCCAACTGGAATCCATCGCGATGCCAATTCCGGGGTCTATTCGTGAATTTGGACTCGGAATACCACTGATGTGAACTTTGGAGCAACACCACGAATGTGAAGCAAACGCAAACGGCCGAAACAGCAAGCTCACCGAGAGAACTTGCGAGACCGAGCGGGAATGGAGATGAGTGCACAGCCGGATCTAAGAGAAATCCTCCCCCCAATGTTGACGGGAAACCTGCGTACTTCCACCCGATTCGCACGCTCCAGAAGATCGGTATCAGGTACAGACGGCGATGGCCCAGAGATCCGCGTGAGGCGAACATGCCGGCAGCCAGAAGCGAGATGCACAAAAGGCCCACTGCTTCCCCGACAGCAATGCCGAAGTCAAGCCAACGATCGACCTTTGCCTGTTCTGAGGCAATTGTGGGGGTGGAAATCAGAGCAACGGTGAGGACTTTCTCCTGTTTGGAGTAGATCGGTACTGGAAAAGTCGTTTCCCCGGCGGTATCTTTCGACGAGATCTCTGATTCAAACCGGAGAAGCACCCCGGCCTCCCGCTGGAAGGCATCGACGAAGCTCTGTTGTGAGACAAATCGGTTGGAAAGAGGATAATTCGTTTCAAGCGGACTGCTCACAAAAACGGTATAGCCTCTCCCCTGAGATGCTTCCCCCACTGAAAGAAACCGGTGAAGACCTGCCTGCGAGACAAACACCGGCTCCTCAGAATCCCCCGGCACCCCGCCACCTGAGAATGTGTTCCGAATACTTCGACCTGACCAAAGAACGATATTTCCGAGAGAATCGACAACATCCAGGCTCACATTTTGATCCGCTCGAAATGACTCCAGCCGCTCAAACGCAGCCTTGAGCGCCACTGGAGTCCTATCCTCGAAGGCACGACGCACATCCAAATCAATGTGAATGCGTTCGGCGAGCTTCCTTTGCTCCGCTATCGTCTCGTTGAAACGGGATCGGAGAAGATCGGCCAGGTTTTGTTGCCGGGCAGATTTGAACTCTGACCATCCAGACTCTATGCGCTGATGCCACAGAAGCTGGGCCGTAAACAGAAGCGCGACGCTCCCTATTGAAACGCAAAGGCCCCACCATACGGGGCGAATCCATTTTGCGGCGGGAAGAAATCTCATATCTGCCCGGTCATTCTCAGTAGACGTTGAACTGGCTGACGACCCAGTGGGAATCCTGGTATCTCAGAGATACATATACTTGTGCCGATTCTTTCCGACCCCGGGAAACATAGCTGAGCCGCCCCGTGGCATACGGCGTCGTTCCGGTTTCACTGAATCGTGAGAACTCAAAGGAGAGCGAAGTACGGCTGGAAAGATAACGCTGGAGAATAGAAACCGTCTGGTTTGAAGAGAAGTAGCCGCTTTCGCCGCTGGACATGTTGACAAATACCTGGTCAGCGAAATGGCGGGATGATTCGGTGAGCGAGGAACGGACGATGCCCAGCTCGATGGTCTCGAAAAGCCTGCGTACATCGGCTCGCTGGGGGATTCTCCCCTGCAATTGCCTCGCCGCACCTGCTTTCTTTTGCTTCAAGGAGCGAATATCCGGAACCTGCGCCTGAAGCGTGTGCCCAAGGAGAAGAACAATGATAGTCAAAACAAGCGCGCGTGGCCGCATAGACTCTCACAAAGTATCAGAAAACGCAAAGAAAGTCAACCAACGGGCAAATCATGGAAATGACAACGCCACCTGCTGCTCTCTCTTCCCTTCATCCATGCAGCGGTGGCGTCGTGCTTGAATTTCCTTGTCCCCGCACTCGAGCGGGGTGTTAGACTATTTCATCTTCGAGAGCAAGCTCGGCTTGAGCTGCCGGGCTCCTCCCGGCGGAAGCGCTCTTTTGAGATCGGGATTCGACTTCGCGATCTGGTACGCCCAGTCGAACGTTACACGCTGTGACGTGATCTCCCGGATTCTGATCTTGGCAAAATGGTCGTCCCAAGTCCAGACAACGTACGTATGTCCCTCGATTGCTTCCACTGATCGTGAAGGCGACCATCCTCCTGCGGGAGCGACGCTTATGTCATAGAGTGAATTCGTGTACCCCATGTCCTGGATCTCGGAATCCTCCCATACATTCATATAGTTCCGGCCGTCGATCGACTCAAAGAAAACGTCGGTAAAGTCGTCATTGTAGTTGCCCACGGAATATGTCGAGAAATCGAAGCCGGCAGTAAGAGGCGACGTGCGGTAGTTGCCAAGCTTCGTACCGAATCCCTCAGGTCTTGGAGTTGCATAGACGACATCGCGGCTCAGATCACTTTCATTATCATCGAAGTCATATGCGGAGATCGCATAGTATGCACGCTCACCGTTGAGCGCTCCCCGATCGACAAATCGAATATCTGTCGTCGTGCCGATGTCTTCATACTCACCGTCGTAGCGGTCACTTACCCAAATCCGGTATCCGGCAACATCGGGCTCGGGATTCCGCAGCCAGCGCAATTCCGCGGCGTTGTCCATTGCCGTTGCGAGGACCCCCTGCGGAGGGCTGGGCGGTGTTGTATCGATGACAAAAGGCTCGTGACAGCTTGATATGGTAAGAGCTAGTAAAAGTAATCCTGGCAGTTTCATGGCATCCCTCTCTTGCATGTGACAGTGACTATTGGAACGAGGCAAACCCTGTGCCATCTTGAAGAGACTCAATTCCAGGGCGTTTTCGAGAGAAGTTCATACACGGTGTATAACGCGAAGCCGCCCCTGTACACGATTCTGAACAGAGGCGGCTTGAGATTTACGTGCCGAACGAACTCTAGCCTATCGTCGATTTACCGTTATTGATGATTCCGATCGCCTTCCCCTTCAGACGCACCCCATGGAACGGCGTATTCTTCGACTTCGACTTAAACGCCTCTTTGTCCACGACCCATTCAAGGCCCGGATCGATGATGGTGATGTTAGCCGGCTCCCCCTCCTTCATGAGGATGGCGGGCAGGGATAAAATCGCCCGCGGCTTCGTCGAAAGCTTATCGATCATCTGCATCAGAGTCAGCACTCCGTTGCCGATAAGTTCTGACAGGCAAAGACCGACACAGGTTTCCAGGCCGACAATCCCGAAGGGAGCCTGTGTATACTCCACTTCCTTTTCATCGATCGTGTGAGGCGCATGGTCCGTCGCTATCACATCAATCGTTCCGTCTTTCAACCCCGCTTTCAGCGCAAGAATATCCATGCGTGTTCGGAGCGGAGGATTCATCTTGGTGCTCGTGTCGAATCCGGCGACCGCCTCCTCGGAGAGAGCGAAGTGATGCGGTGCGACTTCACAAGTCACGTTTAAGCCTTCGGCTTTGGCCGCACGCACGGTATCAAGCGCACCTTTCGTGCTGATATGGGCAACGTGGTACCGGGCTGCGGGAGTATACCGCAGGAGGATGATGTCCCGTGCGACCATGAGTTCTTCCGCAATAGGCGGAATGCCGGGCATGCCCAGACGCGTTGCCGTGGTCCCCTCATTCATGCATCCGCCTTGCGTGAGAGTCGGTTCCTCGGCGTGCTGTATGACGGGGACGCCATACATCGATGAGTACTCCAGTGCGCGACGCATGATCTCCGCGCTCGCGATCGGGGCGCCATCGTCAGAAAAGCCGACGGCACCGGCCTGCGCGAGTTCAGCCATCGGCGAGAGCTCGGTTCCCTTGCGACCTTTGGTCGCGG
>Ga0154319_1086_pt2 | contig 13380 bp, 7 predicted proteins | sample RifGroA2_FD_117659 | JGI IMG/M metagenome (GOLD analysis project Ga0154319, IMG submission 117659) | Ignavibacteria bacterium GWA2_54_16 | reverse complement strand
AGGGTACTCCAGCCAATGATCTGGTCCGAGGTGAAGCGAGGTGCTCCCATCCCCCACTTCTCGCCGAGGTAGCTGAGAATGTGAAGCTGGGCACCGTCGATCTGTCCTCCGGAAGCGCGTCGAATGGAAATTCTGTCCGGCAAGTCGATCTCGCCGGCGGTGTAGTCTTCGTGTGGTGTCACGGAGAGGAGTCTGTACACCACGCCTGGATTGAAAGCGACAATGTTCGCCGGATTACCGGCACGGGCTGCCTCAGCAAAGCTGGCGAAGTTCGGAGGCTCGGTTGGGCGGTACATCGTGTTAGGCCAATAGCAGCCGTCGAACCACCAGCCCGCGATGTTCTCCCCCCAGCGTAACGACCATTCACGAATGATCTGCTCCCATTTGATCTGAAAGTCATTATTCCGATCGGCTCCGTTCCGCCAATCGAGGGCTTTTCTGGCGAGCGAATCGCCGGCCGGAGCACCGGAAGGAAGATAGACCACAAGCTTGATATTTCTTTTGTTCAACGCCCGTGCAATGTCCAGCACAAGATCTCGCTTCGAGCATTTCCCCGGGCGGATTCCGACGAAACGATCATAAGTGGCATTGGGTGAGAGGTAATATCCGGAGTTCTGGCCGATCGTCAGGATGTAGTATCCCGCACCGACAGATGCAAGTTCCCCGGCGAGACCATCGACGTCAAATTGGTCGATCATCTCGTTCCATATCTCGCTCGACATGGGTTTGCCGTCGACACGCGCCCGCCAGTCGGCAAGGTAGTGCGTCATCACTCCCCATCCGGCAGACTTGAGCCAATCTGCCCTATGCTGACCATGAACTATCGGGGACAGCAGGAGAACCATTCCCCCAAAAACGACAAACCATCGGCGGAGACTACTGAGTTGCATCATAGGATCCGTCCGTCTTCTTAAGTTATGCAGTGAACCACGCCTTTCTGCTTACTTCTGCAAAATCATTCTGTTTGAGAGCGACGTGGTCGGTGTAACGAGGCGATAGTAATAGACTCCTGATGGCACCTGAATTCCCCGCGCATCTTGTCCGTTCCAACTCACAACATGCGTTCCGGCAGCGACCGTGCCGTTGACGAGAGTGACAACCTCTTTGCCGAGATTATCATACACCGTCAGCTTCACCGGGCTGACCGACGACCCCTCGGCTCCGCTCGGGGCGAGAAGCTGATAGCTGATCGCCGTTGTGGGATTAAACGGATTCGGATAATTCTGAAGAAGAGCGAAAGACCGGGCTGGTGTTACATCTTCACCATGCATCGCAGTCACTGTCTTGTTGATCAGAACCAGCTCGATTCCGGAACCGGTGCCAAGGTTTCTCGTGTATTGCTTCTCGAGCGGATTGTTCCAATGCTCGCAGACACCAAGGCTCCCGACAGGAGTACCATCGTTTTCCGGATCGTAGCGGAATCCCGCGGGCCAGTAGGTGGAATCTGCAGCTTGAAGAATATGGTCGTCTGCCCCGGGGACCTGTGGATACGAGCCCCAGACATTGTCAGATGTGTATTCTGTTTTCAGGAAATCGAAGCACACTGATTCGATGGCTGCCTGATCCTGGGATGCAAACACCGACGAGGTCCAGTCGTTGTTGAAGGGCGACGTACGGAATTTTCGCGGCGGATCGTTTGCCTCCGAGCCGCCCCAGAGACCATCGACAAGGAAGAGAACGGTCTTTCCGCCAAGATCCTTGTGCCCCATCAGGTCAACCTGGACCCGATAAAGACCGTAGCCCGGGCGCATCGTCGCCGTGTTCGTCACCTTTTCGGGCGCGATCAATCCCCCGTGTAGATGAGTCGCACTTCCCCGCAGATTCGAGCCAAAGTGAATCTTCCCACACAGCGTGACTCCGCCCCGGGCATGTGCCTTCAGGGCGGGTATCGTGATGAGATAGTTCGCTTCGGTAATGACCGTTGGATAATAGTCAGATGTGATGGGTGTGCCCGTCGAACCGTTCGATTTGAGGACCGTCCCCTTGTCGGAGTAATAGATCACAGGCTGGGCACTCGAGATCGGTTTTGTCCTTCCGAGTTTTCCCTCCGAATCGACGTAGACAACATTGGGAAACTCGTTATGCCACAGATCGAAGACATGCTTGTACATGTGCTTCATCGGATCGCCGACGGAGATATTCTCCTGCCGGACCCCGCACTCATTCACCAACTGTCGTAAGATGGCCAGCACAACATGAGGAGAGGTTTCGGCCATCCCGTAGCGGCTTTGGTTCTTGATTTCAAATGTGTTGGCGTCATACGTTCCGGTGCTTGCACTCACTTGATTGGTGCGGACAAAAATCTTCTCGCCATCTACATATCCGACATTCCCTTTTCCGTGATTCTGATTGAAGTACTTGAACAGCACATCCCAGGAATCCCCGATTGTCGTTTTTCCCGCCAGCCGCGTCACCGCTTCCGTCACCATTGAATTGACAATGGACATGTTCGTGTTCTTCTCCATGAACCATCCGTCGCCAAACGTGTTTGTGCAGTTCTCGTTCGTCGACTGCGGGTCCCACACCCAGACAACTCTGCCCGGGAATACGCCTTTCGGAACACCAACCGGCTGATTTGGGCCGAGCATCAACTTCGAGTCGGCAAATACAGGCCTTTCATCACCCGTGAGAGAAAGGAAGGCTGTGCTCAGGGCGAGGAGAATAAAGAACGTTGCCGCTGCATAGCTGGCGTTGCCAAGGCTTCGTTTCGCTCTCTTAAAAGCCAACAATGTCCCTGTGACAGCAAGCAGGTAGAGTATGAAGCTCGACATCATCGGGGCCGCCGCGCGCATACACGGATACGACGCACGGCTTGGTTTGGGGATCACACGGATCAAAAACCAGAGGGTTGAAGCGATTCCCAAGACGGCAAATGCCAGCCGGGCCCACAAGACGCTCTGTGATGTTCCGGCCAATCCCCCCTCACGTTTTTCGTCAGGCTCCTTCATGGACTCAGGCTCTGCTTCGCTTTTCACAACTTCCTCATCCTCTTGCATAGCACCATCGCTTCCCTTTTTCAGCTTCTGTCTTCTTTTGCAACCAATCGGCGCAAAAAGAAAAAGGGGCCGGGCATTGCGCCCAGCCCCTTTCATGAAGAGCATCACTTGATCAGTGTCATTTTCTTCGAGGCAACGAAATCACCCGCTGTGAGTGTGTAGATATACACTCCGCTGCTCAACGAGCTTGCATCGAAATCGATCTCATGCACGCCGGCTGTGTACTGCGCATCCGTCAACGTCCTCACTTCCTGACCGAGGAGGTTGAATACCCTCAAAGTAATCCGCCCGCTGTGTGGAATGGAGAAGGAGATCTTTGTATTCGGGTTGAAGGGATTTGGATAATTCTGATTCAGCGAATATGCCTGAGGCACAAAATCCATCGGGTCTTCGACCGAGGTCAGCGGCATACCCCACCACATCAACGATCCCGCGGGCTGTCCTTTGTCTGCTCCGGTGTAGGCCTTTGCGGTTGTTTGGTACCTCAGGTCCAGGGTATCGATGTAGTAGGTCCAATCAGGCCGGTAATATTCTATGTCCTTCGAAAAATTCGTATTGACCTTCTGCTTGTTCGCACCTGCCGGATCGTAGTACCAGGTCGCAAACTTCACCATGTTTCTTGTTGTCTTGGTGAACGTGATCGGTTCCTTCGTGAACGCAGTCGCGGAGTCTGCGCCAAGCCTGGAGTTGATGTGCCACGTCAACGGTACGAGATTTCCGATGCCAAGAGAGCTCTTGCTGTCATACCACGTCTGCACGGCAGGCGTGACCGAGTAGAAATTCTTGCGAACAACCCACTGGGTCGGGGACTTCCCTGCAGAATCGGGAATAGTGCCTACAAAGGTCATTCTGAATGCACCGCTCGGGCCGCGTTCCCGCGTGTCCCCAAACTCCGAGAGACGGACAGCGTCGGTGCTATCATTTCCCAAAACGAAGTTGTCCACGAAGAGATTGTTCGTGATCTGCACTTTCGTCCCTACCCAGCCGAGACCGAGACAGCCATGCATGGAGAGGGCGTTGTAAATAGTGTTGTGATCGAAAATGACCACATCGAGTTTGCCGACGCTCGAGTAGTGACGCACGATCCGGTCTGTGCCGTCGATGAACGTACAGTTTTGCATGATCACTGAATCAACAGTGACGTTTCTGAAGTCCACCGGTCTCCCGTTGCCGATGTTCGTGTTCCAGAGATTTCCCGACTGCGCGAAGAGCGTGTTGGTCACCTGAACCTTATGCGCGGCCGACGAGGTTTGAATCGTCGCTGCCCTTGTTGCACTCAGGATGCAGCTATCGATTTCAATAGTGCAGCCGGTCGCGTTGGTATTCATCATCCGCGGGGGCATCAGGGAAATGTCTTCCGGGATGAACTCGGCCCAGCCGATCATGGCAATTTTCTTGAGCCAGAGGTTTCCACGGACATCGAACTGATCCTGCGGATACGCTCCTGTCGTGGAATTCTTATATGAATAGATCGCGGGGATCTTGCCCCCTCCGTCCGCCGCTTTGATGCGGAGGGTCCAACCGGTATTACGAATAGCCGTGTTGAGCAGGTAGATGCCGTTCCGCTTCAGTACATAGACACGATTCGGATTGAGCCTTGCCCCGGTGGCGGTCGTATCCCCCACAATGATCTCATTGATATATTTGGAGTTTTCTGCAAATTCGGGCACGATCATTTCGTTTTGGGCCCGGGAGACTGCCGGCAGCAAGAGGAGAAGAGCAAAAACACAAACGAAGATTCTCATGTGACACCTCCTGATTTGTGAATAAGCGACACGTGTGATTTATGACATTACGAATTCGTCCCTGATTCTCGTATACCTTATTCTACAGCTCGATCCGCAGGCCAAAATCGGCCGTCATTCCGTACTTGTTGCTTGAGTTTTCAAGAAGTCCGAACGAGGTGACGATTCTGTTCGCGACCGAGCTCGATTCGACGCTATTGGTAATGTTGTTGAGATTCAACGTCACCGAGATGTGGTCCGTGATGGATTGCTTCAACGTGACATCCCACTTTGTATAGGCGTTTTGCACGCCATCGGTCCGTTGATTGGCCGAGAAGGAGCTGTTGAAGCTCCCCTGGTGGAAGACAGAGACTCTGAACGAAAATCCTCCGAGGTCGTAGCCCAGCGAAGCATTTCCAAAGAATTCCGGCTGATCTTCCAGCTTCTGTTTCTTTTCGAAGAGTACGTTCTTTGACCGCGTCGTATAAATCCATCTGCCAAACAGGAAGGTGGAATCTTTGTACGTGTCAACCCTGGAGGTCGCGCTCCATGTTTCCGAGCGAACGAAGGAAAAATTGTAGCCGAAGACGATGTTCTTCAGGAACCCGGGAAGAAACTTGAAATCTGTCTGATGCTCGACTTCGAATCCCCAGACACGCGTCGGTCGCGTGGAATTGTAGGGAAAGGTGAGGTTGTAGGCTGTGTTGTTGTCGGGGAATGGGTGTTTCCAGGGAATCCCGAGACTGTCGAGAACCGCTTGCCCGGCAAGTTGGACAGAGGTGATCGTGTGGTACATGTTCTTCACATCTTTGTAAAATGCCGAGACCGAGAAGAGGCCGATCGTGTTACCGAAGAACTGGGCCTGTACTTCGTAATTCCACGCGTCGGCATTCTTCAGAGCCGGATTGCCGATATTCAACACGTTGCCGCTGGCAGACCGGGCAATATACTTCAAGAGCCGTTGATTGAAATCGGGCCGTGCCAACGCTTCATACCCGGCCAATCGAAGGGTCAGAAAATCCAGCGGTCTGAAGATCGCGTGAAGATTCGGCAGAATGAGATGCTCTTTTTCGGTGACGAGAGTGTCCCGCAACTCGCCAAAAGGAAATGGAAAGCCGCTCAGAGGCTTCGGTGTGTATTTTGACTCATACTCGTTATCATCACTCTCGATTCGTACCCCGGCGACCAGAGTAACGAGGGGACCGAAATTGAGCGTGTTCATCACGTAGCCGGCAACGACCTTTTCTTTGATATCATAGTCATTGCCCGCGGTCTCGAAGTTGTTCAAGTATTCAGCGCGCGCTCCGCCCTGGTCCAGATAGCCGTTGATGTTGAGTTGCCGCCAGAGACGCAACGCATCTCTGTTGATCAGAGGATAGAGTGCATACTTGTTATAGATATTACGGGTCGGAGGAGCGGCATCGAGAAAGTTCTGAAAAATAACCAGCCCTCCCGCCGTCAGTTGAAGGTTCTCAAACCGCGTTCCGCTGAGGTTCTTCTTCACGATTGAGCCGTTTTCATCTTTGGTCCACTCAGGCCATGCATTCAAATAGTAGTTCGAGCGCGCCTCGTGGAAGTCGGCATTTCTCGATTTCGATCTGTATTTCCCTCCGAACTTCACTTCTCCTGTGACCTGATCCGTAATCCCATAGGTAGTGCTCAGATCGAGTGCCGCAGCGTATTCTTTGTCCAGATTGTTCTGAAAGCGATCATTCGCCTGATTGATATAGGACGCCTGGAAATTGTTCCAAGCATACGGGATCCACTCCTCCGTCGGACCCTTGGAGTACTCCTTTGGGACATTCCGCATACCGGAAGTGTTCGTAGAAGATTCCGTCATCTCCAGTTCGTAGTCGAAGGGGTCATTCCTTTTCGACTGAGAGAAGGAGACGTTCCAGTTGGCTTGAAAACCAAAGAGATGATTCTCTCCGCGGAGCGAGGTATTGAGCGTCCCAATATCCGTCTCCCGATCCCGATAGTCGTAAACGACTCCCCCCGACTGGAGGTACGTTCTAAAGGAGGTCAGGTAGTTTCTGGACGTCTGGTTATAGATGGTGCTGAAACGCACCGTGCCGTTGTCCGGAGTGTCATAGTCCAACAGGAGACTTCCACCTCCACGCTTTCTGATCTCGTCGGCATATGTTATCTGTAGCTGCGTAATCTCATAATCATTCCCGCTCGCGATGGCGACCATGTCATAATTCAAGTCTGTCGATTCGTTGCTCCTGATCGTTCGCTCGAGGTTCCCCGTCACCTGCACCCCTAAACGACCTTCGAAGAATCGTTCCCCGTACCGGGCGTTGACGTTGTATTGCCCGGCCGATTTTTCCAGAGCATTGTACCCGCTCCTCGGTTCAATCCTGATCAGTCGTTCCGCGGGGGCTTTCTTGGTCACCATATTCACGCTTCCTGCGATTGCATCGGCATCCTTGTCGGCCGTGAGCGCCTTCATGAGCTCGATGCCCGCCAGCGAACCTTGAGCAACCGTGCTCAGGTTCACTCCCCGAACGTTTGCCTCCGTCGGGGCCATTCTCACTCCATCGAGTGTGACGACCGAGAACTTGTCGCTCAAACCGCGCATGACAACCGAGCTTGCTTCACCCCCGCTGCGGAGAAGCGAAACACCGGGTAGCCGTCCGATGGCTTCGGCAGCGTTCGCGTCCGGCAATTCCTGAATCTTCTCCTCGGAGACGATATTCGTGATCGTCGGGGCGGTGAGCTGCTGATTGATGGCGGCAACCTGGCCTCGTCGCTGAGCCGTGACGATAAACTCCTTGCCGACGATCACCGTGGGCGCCAGCTCGACATTCCACTGCGCCGTTTTGTTGCGCGAAAAATCGATCGTCCGCGTCTTGGGCTCGTAGCCGATGCAGGTGACTTTCACCGTCAACGACCGTTCAGGGATGCCGTTAATCCGGTAGTCTCCCTCGATGTTCGATGCCACACCGAGTCCGGTATTGACAACGACGACATTCACGCCGACCAAAGCCTCGCGTGTCGTTGAGTCGACAACGGTCCCGCGCAATGCACTCTGGCCAAAAAGCGGTGCCGGCGTCATCGCGATCAGCAGCAAGAACGCCAATGCAGAAATCGTTCTCATAAGTGTATTACCTCCTGTCTGATTCTGTAAAGCGGCAGTCTTTTTTCTAGATTTGGTCCAAGAACGGTGCGGAAGATCACCTGGCAGGTGCTTGCCTGGGATATGGTCGGTTTTTGGGTTGATGCAGGCAACGCAGGCGGGGCGTTCCAAGGCCTGTATTTCTTAGGATTTTCGCCCCAAGAGGCAGCTCCGTTGCTCTAGATGCTGATTTTCGTTACTATGTTTCGGGTCGCGACACGACGGAAGGCAGACTCACGCTCCGCCAGCTCACTGTTAAATACTCTGGTGGAGGAATAGCTCAGCGACATCGACTATACGCCATTCCTCAAGCTCTGCTAAACTAGGAAAACAGGTCGGTATTACGCAAGATAAAAACCGTTGACATCGTAGAATTAACGGGTAAATAACGGTCTGAAACACTCGGATTCCTGCATCATGGATCAAGAACAAGTACGGCGAGCCCTCGACACGATCCTTGAAAGTCCCGAATTCAGAGACTCTCACAGGTATCGGGAACTCCTGCAATACCTCGTAGAGGAATCGATCGCCGGCAGGACTCCCAAAGAGAGTACGATAGGTACTGAGATCTTCGGGAAAGACCCTTCGTTCAATTCGAAGGAAGACGCGACAGTGCGCGTCTATATCAACAATCTGAGGAGAAAACTCGAACACTATTACCTCACTTCAAGCACCCAGTTCACACATAAACTCACGATCCCGGTTGGCCACTACAAAGTTGAATTCACTCCGACCGATGAGAAGCCAAAAAACAAGAACGGCAAGCGTCGGGCAATCCTGGTGGGCATCAGCCTTGCTGCCGTCCTCACCTCCTTTGCCCTGGGTTACCTGAGCGGAAGATCGGTGGGGCCCGAGCGGGGAAGACCTTCGGGGCCCAATGTTATCTGGAACGACTTCCTCAAACCCGAAGCACGACCTACCTTGATCGTACTCGGTGACTACTTTTTTCTCCGGGAGCGGACACAGGTCAGTGCTTACTACAGACGAGTGACCATCAATAGCGACGAGGACTTTCAGCGGCTCATAGCCCAAGATCCCGGGTTTGCCAAACGTTACGAGGTAAATAACTTCACCTTCCTGAGGCCCAGTGCCCTGCATGGTTTGACGCAAATCCTTCCCATTCTCCAAGAGTCAACGAACGGCTACTCGACCAAACTCGCTTCGCAGTTCACGATGGCGGACTTTAAATCGAATAATGTCATCTTCATCGGGCCCTTTAAGACTCTCTTCAATTTTCAGAAGTTTCTTCATACGTTAGGCATCGAGTACGCCATCGAGCCGTCGAGTGTAACGATCCGCAATCCTGAGACCGACTCGCTGCAAATGTTCTCCATCGGAGATCAGCGAAGTGGATCCTACGAAAAGGATTATTCTATCATAGCCAAAGGTTCAGGGCCCGAGGGGAGCATCATTCTGTTGCTCCTTGGATTTGCGGAGACGGGCACGATCGAAGCTACAACAGCAGCTTGTGACAGCCTGCTCTTCAAGGCAGTTGGCTTGAAGTATCCGCTTTACTCATTCGCCGACCCTCACTTCTTTACGCTCGTGATCGGCACGGAGGGGATCTCTCAAGCGATCTTCAACGCCGATGTGCGTTACTTTATGCAGAACAAACCACTCCTCAACCTCTCCCGTACCAGCCGGGAAGACTCATCGCGAATACGATAGTCGCCGCTGCGTTCGCTCTGGCCCGCTGACTTGCTGTTTCTTTTCCATTGGAACCAATGTTCGCATTCCGGGACATGCCCTGCTCCTTCAAGGTCTCATCAAGACGATGGCTGAAGGTGCCAAAGAGTCTTGGTGCCAAAGTGCTATCAGCCGGTTGACCGTCACGGAGTCGAGCATTCTTTTCTGCAATCGATTTTGGAAGGTCCCGATTTCTCCATACCTTGTGTCCGGCATCTTAGGGAGAATACTTCACATGAAATCACTCATGCTCCTCGCGCTTCCACTGTTGTTCGTACCCAGCCTGCAAAACGCTCAATCCGAAAAGGAATTTTCCATTCGTCCCGATCTTTCCAAATCCGAGAATATTAGCAAGTGGGATCTTGACGGAACAGGCGTCTGGAGCATAGGTTCTGGCAGGTTGATTCTTTCAAAAGCGGGAATACCCGCGGGCCCCATCCGCCGGCCTGGTGCGCTTGCCATCCTCAAGATGAAGCCCCTGCGTTCTGTGTCGATCGAGGCTGACATCCGCTCCACGGCATCTCCCGATGTTGCCCGGCGGGACCTGGATTTTGTTGTCGGCTATGAATCGGCCGCTCGTTTCTACTACATCCATCTTTCGGCAACAAGTGACGACGTCCACAATGGCATTTTTCTCGTGAACAACGCCGACCGCGTCCGCATCGATTCCGGCAAAGGGAAACCTCAACTCACAGACTTTTCGTGGCATCGCGTGCGCGTTGAGCGGGATGGTCGAAGCGGCCGCATTGCCGTCTACTTGGATGGGTCACGCACTCCCGTCCTGCTGGCAACTGATACAACGATTGTTTATGGACGAGCAGGGTTAGGTTCCTTCGATGATACCGGCGAGTTTCGCAACATCTTCGTGAAGGGATATTCCCGGTGATCGGCGGACGTGTTGCTCTATTCTCACACCCGTGCAAGAACGGCAAAGCCCGTCTACTTTCGCGACGGGCTTTGCCTTCCTTCGGTAATTCTCACTGCGGTTCGACTCTTACTTTGACTCCGGCTTCGGAGTGGCATAATCCTTAATCTGTTCTTCCACCTTCTTCTTGTCGCCGACGATGGAGAGTATCATGTCATCCGTGCGGAGATATTTTTGTGTCATCTGTCGCACCTCTTCCGGGGTCACCGCGAACACCTTTTTGACAAAGTTTGTCAGGTACTCATCCGGCAGTCCATGCAGTCGCAGGTTCGTCAGCTGGCCGATGATCCCCTGCCGTGTGGAATTTTGCAGGACAAACGTCCCGGCCAAGTAGTTCTGAATTCCCTTCAGTTCATCCGCCGGAGGCGCTTCCGTTCCGAGACGATTCACCTCTCCCAATATCTCCTTCAGAGCCGCCCCCGTAACATCGGTCCCTACATCCGCCACCTCGACCCAGTATGCATCCCGATATCGGGTTGAGACCTGACTGTACGGAGAGTAGGTGTAGCCCTTTTTCTCGCGAATGTTGCTCGTAATGCGTGAAGCGAATGACCCGCCCAGGAGGGAGTTTGTAACGGCCATTTTCACATAATCTTTGTCGATCGGATTCAGCACGGGGATTCCCACATAGATTGTTGACTGGGGAGCACCCGGGCGCTCGACAAGTCCGAACGATTTCTTCGCGACCGGCTTGGGGACGTTGACATAGACCGCCGGTCCTTTCTCCCAGGACGAGAACGCTTCCCGCACCGCTGCTTCAATGGCCTTCGAATCGAATTTGCCCGCTATATACATGCTCGTACGCTGCGCCCCGACATTGTTCTTATAGAATTCCCTGACGTCGCTCAGCGAATACTTTTCCAGTGATTCCTGGGACGGAAAAACCCGCCCGTACGGATGATCTGGATACATCATACGTCGAAATTCTTCCAGGGCAAGGCTTCCCGGCTGCGCTTTTTGCACGCTCAGCTGCCGGACGCGGTCCTTTTTGAGCCGGGCTAATTCCGACTCCGGGAAGAGCGGGTTGCGGATGATGTCGCCGATAAGGCCGACCAGCTTCGGTCCGAATTCCGAAAGGACATCGCCGCCGACGGTGGTTATATCAGGCCCAACGTTGATAGCGACATCCCCTCCCATGCTTGCTGCCTCAGTCGCTACCTGCTGTGCTGCCCGCGTCTTTGTGCCTTCCTTCATCAAATCACCGACAATGTCGGCTAGCCATACTTCGTTTTCCTTTTCATTGATGTTGCCGAATCGGATCACGACAGTTACTGTTACCTTTGGTACGGAGCCGTACGGAACCATAGTGACCTCGAGCCCGTTTGGCAGTGTGAATTGCTGCTTCTGGGGCAGCTTGAAATCTCTCGGTACTCCGCCTTCGGGGGGAAGCTGCTTCTGCGCCTGCGCGACGGTCGAGAGCACAATGATTGCTGCGGCGATAGTTCGAATGATTGTTCTCATGGCCGGTTCTCCTTATGAACCCGATTTCGGTTCGATGATCAAGATTGTTCGGTTCCCGGTCCGCAGGTACTCCTGCGCCGTCTTCTGAATCAACGCAGGCGTCACTTTCTTGAATTGATCTTCCAGCGTATTGATACGAGCCGGGTCATCATCGAACAGGGCAAATGCAGCGAGCAGATCCGCACGCCCGAAGCCGAAGAAACCACTCACGTCGTCATAGAAGTTGGAGCGAAGCTTGACGAGCGCTCGATCGAGGGTCGCACGGTCAATCGGAGCAGCCGTCACTTCGCCGATCACCTCATCCCAAGCCTTGACGATTTCGTCGGAACTTACTGCTTTGTCATGAATCAGATTTGCCATCCAGAGCATCGGGCCATTGTAGTTGTGCTGATTTCCGAGCAAGTTGATACCGCCCCCGAGGCCCGAGGTGTATCCTTTCGACTTCACAAGTTTCTGTGTGAGCTTGCTGTCCTCTCCCTGCAAGAGAATCTGATCCAAGAGGCCCATGGCGAAAAACTCCGGCGTGTTCCTTTCGGGCATGTGATATGCGAGGGCAATGGCGGGACGGTTTGCGAGGGTGTCTTTTTTCGTGAATCGTTTTTCCTGATCCTGGCGCGGCTCCGAGAGATCCGGTTTCCCCGGTTGGGGTACTGACGCAATGCCGCCGAAGTACTTCTTGATCAGCGCCAATGCCTCTTTGGGTTCAAAGTCGCCGACGACGGCGATGGCCGCGTTGTTGGGAGCATAGTAGGTCTTGAAGAACTGCTGCACGTCCCCCAGCGTCGCCGCATCGAGATCCTTCAAATCACCGTAGAAATTGTGCGCGTTGTGCCAATTGGTGTTGGCGTACTGCGGCATATCGAGCCAGGGGAATCCCCCGTACGGCTGGTTCAGGACGTTCACACGCACTTCATTTTTTACGACCCCCTGCTGATTGGTGAGATTCTCCTGTGTAATGCTCAAACCTTTCATGCGATCCGCTTCCGCCCAAAGCGCGGTCTCGAGCTTGTGGGCCGGCACAACTTCAAAATAGTTGGTGAAGTCAAATCGGGTCGATCCGTTCAGCACACCGCCGTTTCTCTGGACAAGCCTGATGAATTCCATCTTGCCGAGATTTTCGGATCCCTGGAACATCATATGCTCAAACAGGTGCGCAAATCCTGTTCGGTTTTTCGGTTCAATCCTGAACCCGATGTTGTAGTAGACTGCTACCACGGCTGTCGGCGCGGTGTGATCGGGCGAGAGAATCACCTTCAGTCCGTTTTCCAGCTTATGGTACTCGACCGGTACCCGAAAACCTTCGTCGCGTCCCAGACCGAGCTGAACGACAGCCGCGGCCAGAATGAGTATGCCGGGCAATCGCAACCATCCTTGTCTCTTCATAGCTACCTCAAATTGGTGAATTGGAATGATGAGAGGACCACTTATGGGCCTTTCCAAATACGATGAAATCCGGGTCTGTGTTTCACG
>Ga0154319_1014_pt2 | contig 13454 bp, 12 predicted proteins | sample RifGroA2_FD_117659 | JGI IMG/M metagenome (GOLD analysis project Ga0154319, IMG submission 117659) | Ignavibacteria bacterium GWA2_54_16 | reverse complement strand
TCACCCTACTCACTGCCGCAAGGAGGCGGCGATTTGATGGGCCCCGTCGAGAGAGAGCCCCACTATGATAACTGACCAAGACCACGATACGGTCCTGATCGTCGACGACGAATATGCGTTTCGTTTCGCGCTGCAGCGCCTGCTTGAAGACGAGGGGTGCCATGTCGTCGCGGCAGGAGACGGGACAGAGGCTCAAACGATCCTGCAGACCCACGCTGATGTCATCAGCGTTGTGATTCTCGACTGGATGATGCCGCAAATGACGGGCATCGATCTCTTGCGCTGGATGAAGAGCCAGAGTACCATCGAGCACATACCGGTCATCATGCTCACCGCCCTGAACGACCCGGAACGCATCAAGGAAGGAATCGACGCCGGGGCCTTCTATTACCTCGTGAAACCCTTTCAACGCCCGCTTCTCAACTCCATTCTGCGCGCGGCGGTTTCCGACTACCACAATACCCGGCAGCTTCTGGACCGCCTTCGCAAACACGAGCGGCCGCTGGCATTCATCGATGAGGCAACGTACCGCATCCGCACGATCGATGAAGCATCGGAACTTGCGGTCGTTATCGCGAGTGCGACCCCTGACCCGGAACATGCGATGGTGATATCGGAACTTATCATGAATGCCATTGAGCACGGGAACCTGGGGATTACCTACGAGGAGAAGGGCAAATTACTGGATCAGGACCAGTGGGAGCATGAGGTGGCGAGAAGACTGGCCCTGCCGGAGAATGAAGCGAAGCAAGTCATCATACGGGTCAAGAAAGAGCAAGATGTGCTGCGGGTCGAAATTGAGGACGAAGGAAACGGATTTGACTACGATCGCTATCTGAGAATTGACGAATCACGGCTCTTCGACAACCACGGACGGGGAATCGCCATCGCTGCGACAACACTCAACCTGCGCTTCACTACACCCGGCAACAAGGTCGTCGTCACACTTCCGCTGGCGTCGGCAGAGCACAAATCTCCAAATTGACCCAGCCTCTGCGGCCGACCTTGCCCGGGGCTAAAGCCCGATCGGGTTTGCCACTCACGCTCAACTGTGGCGAATCGACATGATGTCACCGTCCGCTACAAGGTACTCCTTCCCTTCCAGTCTCCAGTGTCCGCTCTCCTTCACTTTAGCGAAGGAGCCGTTCGCCTCGATGAAGTGGTTGTAGTGGACGACTTCCGACCGGATGAACTTGGTGACGAAATCGGAATGAATCACTCCGGCAGCCTCCTGCGCCGTCATACCGTTCCTGATGGTCCACGCCCGGCATTCATCTTCGCCCACCGTGAAGAATGAGTGAAGGCCAAGGAGCGAGTAGGATTCGCGGATAATGGTGCCAAGGGCAGATTCCGTAATGCCGTATTCCTGCATGAAGACGCCCGCCTCCTCCTCCGGGAGCTCCGACATCTCCATTTCGATCTTCCCGAAGAATGACGCCACCTTCGTCTGCTTGCCTTCTTTTATCTTCGCAATACGCTTGACAACCTCGGCCGCTTCCGCGCGCTGCGACTCGTCGAAGTTCAGCGCCACCAGCATCGGCTTGAGCGAGAGAAGCTGATACGTGCGGAGGATCTGCATCTCATCTTTGGTAAATTCGACCTCCCTCAGCGGCTTTTCCGATTCGAGCGCCTTGTGGCATTTTTCCAGCACGGGGATTTCCCGCTTCTGGATGTCGTCGCCCGTCTTCATGATCTGTTTCCTGATTCTATCGATCCGGGTCTCGAGAAGCGACATATCAGAAAGAATGAACTCGGTTTCGATCGAGGTCAGGTCGCGTTCCGCGTTGATCGTGCCATCCGGGTGGGGCACCGTGTCGTTTTCGAAGAGGCGGACCACCTGAACGAGGGCATCGTTCGTCTTGACGTTGGCGAGGAAGTTCGTCGTGAACTGCGTCGAACCCGACTCTCCTTTCTTCAAACCTACAACGTCAACAAAGTCGATCGTGGCAAAGACCGTGCTCTTCGGCGAGAAGATTGCCGAGAGCTTGCTGAGGCGCACATCCGGCACCTTCACGATGGCATGGTGTGCTTCAGATTTGGCGAGCACCGATGGATCGATGTGCGTCTTCGTGATCGTCTGAAACAGCGTGGATTTGCCTGAAAACGGGAGTCCAACAATGCCGATTTGCATAGCGTCGCTTTCCTATGAGTGATGATCCGTTCGAGCTCGTGATGCGCCAGTCGAATTCGCAGTGCGGTCAGGCCAACAGCCGGAATACCAGATGAGAACGGGGGGTGAAATATACGAGAAATTGTTCACTTCTACCGTACCGGAAGCGGAGAATTCGCAGAGAGGTTTTCACGCGGAACGCCACAGCAAAGGAACAGCCGCCGGCGTTCCGGTTCGAGGGCAGCTACTCGTAGCGGATTGCATCCGTCGGCGACAGCCTGGCCGCACGAAGCGCCGGATAAATCCCGAAGACAATCCCGACAAAGAACGCCGCCGAGAATGCGACAAGAATGGAGCTTATGCTTGTGGCTGCTTCGATGGGAGCGCTCGTCGTGCTCTTGATGATGGCGAGCGCGATAACGGTCACGAGATATCCGAGGAGCACGCCAAAGCACCCGCCCAGGCCCGAGATGGACACGGATTCTATCAGGAACTGAATCAGCACATCACGCTTGCGGGCGCCGGCAGCGCGGCGAATTCCGATTTCCCTGGTCCGCTCGCTCACTGAGGCGAGAAGAACGTTCATGATGCCGATGCCGCCCACGATAAGCGAAATTCCCGTGATGCAGCCCATGATGAGCTTGAAGACGAGCATGGCCTGCTTGATCTGCTCGTGCCTCTGCTTTGGATTGGTGACGGAGAATTGATTGTCGACAGCACCGTACCGTTCGACAAGCCAGGATCTGACCTGTTGGTAGATTTGGTCGAAGTCTTCGATTTGTGCGACCTTGATGAGAATCCTCGGATACTTCACGCCATCCTTCATCATCGTTGTCCCCACCTTAGAGACGAACGGGACGTAGGCCAGCGAGGCCTGTTCGTCTTTCACACTATCCAGAACGCCGACGATCCGCATACGGTGACTCCCGACGAGCACAGCCTGTTCAACGACGGAGCTCACATCAGATCCACGCGCGAGTCTCTCGCCGAGCCGTTTGGAAACAACCACGACTTCGACATTACCCGACAGGTCTGCGGCCCCGAGGAATCTGCCGCTTTTGATCGTTCGCAGGAACACTTCATCGGCACCGGGAAGCGTCGCCATGACGAGCGATGGATATTTTGCCGTATCTCCGTCGAGTGCTATCCATTGAGATCCGACCACAGAAAGGGTCACAAGCGCTTTCCCGTTCAGCCGCTCAGCGAGAGAGTCTACGTCCCCCATGCTGAAAGTTACTGCGTTGGCCTTCGCGATGACGATACCATCAACTCGATCGGTCGTCTGGGGCGCGACTTCTATCAATTGAAGATCGGTCGTGCGCTCAATCTGGTCCCGGGAGTATTTCTCCAGGCTGTCTCCAAGATTGAGGATCGCCATGAGCGACCCCACACCGATAATGACTCCGAGGGCGGAAAGGAATGTCCGCATCGGATTCCGGCGGAGCATCTGCATACCTATAAAGACGGAACTCGTCGTTGCTGGAGGCATAAGATCCTTCATCTATGCTCGTGTTCTGGAAAATACGTTCAAACGAGTTCAAAAAAAGAACTTCTCACAGCTCTTGTTGTCGGATGGAGAGCTTTCGCGGGAGGTTTTCATCGTCCCGAAATATGGCTATATTCTCCTGAACGGTGCTTCGTTTCCCTCCCACCATCGCAGCATCTGCAGAAAGAATCGCATGCCGGAGAAAATCGGTGTCGGACTCGCCTCGTTCGGAATGTCAGGAAGAGTGTTTCACGCCCCGCTCGTCTCTCATCACGAGAACTTCCGCCTCGCACGCGTCGTTGAACGCAGCACCGATGCCGCTCATTCCCGATATCCGGATGTCCCGATCTCGCGTTCCGTCGACGATTTGCTCGCCGACGGGAACGTTGATCTCGTCGTCGTGAACACCCCTGACCGGACGCACTACGAGATTGCGAAACGCTGCCTGGAGTCGGGAAAACACGTGATTGTCGAGAAACCGTTCACCCAAACTGTGGAGCAGGGCGACGAATTGATCAAGCTGGCAGGTCAATACGGAAAAGCACTGACAGTGTTTCACAACCGGCGCTGGGACGGGGATTTTCTGACTGTCCGTCAGATTGTAGAGCGGAAGCTCCTGGGCCGCCTCGTCGAATTCGAGTCTCACTACGACCGATACCGGAATTTCATTCAGTCCGGGACGTGGAAGGAACAACTCGACTCCGGTTCCGGTTTGCTTTACAACCTCGGCTCGCACATGATCGACCAGGCGCTTGTGCTCTTCGGGGTGCCTGTTGCCGTGACAGCACAGGTCAAGACGATGCGCATCGGCGGAGAGGTGGATGACTGGTTCGATGTGAGGCTTCACTACGATGAAGTCAACGTGGCGGTGAAGTCAAGCTATCTCGTGCGTGAAGCGGGACCGCGCTATGTGCTCCATGGGACACTCGGCTCTTTCGTCAAGTACGGCCTCGATCCCCAGGAAGAAGCGTTGAAGCAAGGTCTCGCGCCCGGCGGACCTGACTGGGGGAAAGAACCACAGGAGTGGTGGGGTCTGATCAACACGGAGATTAACGGTGTTCCAAAGAAGGCCACCGTTGAAACCAAACGAGGAAACTACGGTGCCTTCTACGACAGTGTCTATAGCAAGATCACCGCGGGTGCTCCGCTCGCAGTAACTCCTCAGGAAGCCCTCAATGTTGTGAGAGTCATAGAAGCTGCAAAACGAAGCGACCAGACGAAGCAGACGGTGTTTCTGGGGAGATTCTAGGGGAGATAACCGGTTCATTGGTTAAAAGGTTAATTCGTTAATTAGGTCAGGGCCACCATCTCCGCCAATCGACCATTCATCAACCCTTCGACTCGCTCAAAGCGCTCGCTCAGGGTGAATTAACCACTCACCACCTAACCAATTAACCGCTCTACTTCTTTTCGTACTTCTTCACCACGAGGTACTTCGCCTCTGTCTCTCCGACATTCCGCAGGCCGTGTTCGATGTTTGGGGGACAGTAGAGACTCGCGTTCGGCCCGACCACCTTCCTCTCGCCGTTCAGGTAGAATTCAATTCTTCCTTCCAGCACAAAGAAGAATTCATCCTCGGGATGGGCATGCGGGGCGTGAGTGGCAGCGTGAGGTTTTACGACGCTCAGTTTCAGTGTTTTTCCGTCCGCCAGCATCTTATCGACGAACCAGTATTGGTATCCCGCCGCGGTCTTCTCAATCCTGTCCATAGGAGAATTCGTTCAGACAATTGGCAAGCGTGTACCGAATGGTGTCCTTCTGTCCTGCCCCGCGGGCTTCCTGGGCTTCGGAGTTTCCGATCGGGATGAATATCAATACAGCGACTCCTGCAAGTAGGCACTTCGTGCTCATCTTCTCTCCTCTCGTTCATTCATTGTCAATCACGCCACCCCGCGTCCCGACTTCGTTCTCCGCTCAAAGATGACCCTTCCGCAGCTCGTTCACGAGAATGCAGAACCGCTGCCAGAGGACATCGAACATTCCGAAGGGGATCCGTGCCGAGTGTGGAAGCAGACCACCACGAGGACCGGTACATTATGAAGTCTTTGGGCCGGTCCGCGGCTTCCGGAGTTGATACGCTTCGATTCTGCCGTTGAGGTCTTTCACGTTTATCTTGAGGATTTTGGCTGCCCGCTTCTCATCCCACTTCACGGAATTCAGCACGCTCTTCAGACGAGACTTCGGCAACACCTCGGGGGAGGCGGGTTTTCGGGTCCGTTGTTTCCCGGCCCGGCGTCGGACGGGGTCAGGGCGTAGTGCTTTCGTGCGATGAGGAATCGCGAAATGCTCGACGCGTATCACGTCGCTGTCAGAAAGAATGGCAGCCCTCTGGATTGCGTTTTCCAGTTCACGGACGTTGCCAGGCCAATCGTACGCAAGGAGAAGTTCGAGCGCCTCGGGGTCAAGCTGCTTCGGCGGTTTGGTTCCGGCCTGGTCCTTCAGGAATTGGTCGACCAGCACCGGGATATCCTGTTTTCGCTCGTTGAGACTTGGGACAACGAGTGTGATCTGATTCAACCGCAGGAGCAACTCTTCGAGAAATCTTCCTGACGCCACCTCACGGCGGAGGTCTTTGGTTGTTGCGGAGATGATCCGCACATCCGATTTCAGGACCTTGGTTCCTCCGATGCGGCAAAATTCTCCGGTCTGAAGGAAGCGGAGCAATTTCGGCTGCAGTGTCAAAGGCATATCGCTGATCTGATCGAGCAGGATTGTCCCGCCGTTCGCGATCTCGAGCACTCCCTGCCGTGCGTTACCGGCGTCGGTGAAGGCGTCCTTCTCGTAACCGAACATCTCCCGCTCCAGGAGCATCTCGGCATGCGAGGAAGAGTCAAGAGCGAGAAACGGCATTTCGTTTCGGAGGCTGTTGATATGGACAAAATTTGCGACGACTTCCTTGCCGGTTCCGCTTGCTCCGAATATCAACACAGGAGAATCTGTGGGGGCGGAACGCGACGCGAGTTCGAGCATCTCCAGTAGTGCCTTATTGCTTCCCGACATACCGGCAGGCAGCGCCAGATGAGCAATCTGGCGTTTCAGCGCCCGGTTCTGAATCAACAGCCGCTTACGCTCACATGCCCGCTCGATCAACGCCAGAAGGTCGGTTGCGACATACGGCTTGGTGATGTAATAGAAAGCGCCCAGGCTCATACATTCGACCGCCGTGTGAATATCCTGAACCGCCGTGACCATGATGACCTCGCAATCGAGGCGCTGCTCCTTGATGAACTTCAGCACCTCAAGTCCGCCAACGTTGGGCATCATGAAATCCAACAGCACGATATCAAACGGCACCGATTGCAGTATGTTGATTGCAACGCGGCCGTCCTCAGCGGTTTCGACATAGTAGCCGTGCTGCTGAAGCACCCTGGTTAAGGTATGGAGGAGCGTCTCTTCGTCATCGACAGCAAGAACTGAAATGGGTAGTTTTTGCATGGTGACTCTCCGCGAACGCGCAACTGATGAACCCGTTGACACAAAGTGCCGGCGTGGGGCAAACGGATGGAGTTGTTACTAGTACTACACAATCGGCACGGAAAAGTCAAGAAAACCCGGAGGAAACAATGATGCGAATATTGGAATGATGGGAGAATGGCCTGATGAAATGGAGGAATAACGGGAAAATCGGTTAGGCAGACCGCGGCCTGTAAAGGAGGGAATTTTCAAAATAATGGGATTACATCGAGAAACACCGCGCAGAGGCTTCCTGAATCCTGTTGCCTCATTCCATTTTCAGCCCGTCGATGAATCAACGTTCCAGCGCTGCTCTCACCTCTTTGAGGAAGGCCGGCACTTTCACTTTCGGATCGCCGGCACCGAGAGTTTCAATCGGGAGATAGCCGCGATATCCTGAGTCGCGGATGATCTTCGCCAGTTTCCCGAGGTCGACATTCGACGGGTTGTCTCCGATGTAGACGCTCTCCTTGATCTGCCAATTAATCGCGTAAGGGGCAGCCTCTGCGATCTCCGCGTATGGGTCCGCGCCCCTGAAACTTCCCGTGTCGAGGATGAGTCCGCACCATTCTGAATTAACGAGTTGGAGTATTTTCAAAGCGTCATCGGGTGTCTTGATGAAATCGTTATGATTCTGTATGCCGATCATGACGCCGTGCTTTTTTCCGTGATCGACGCATTCGCGGATGTTCTCCACCATCCATCCGGCGACCTGATCCCATGTGTATCCCCCGGTGCTCTGCCTTCCTGCAAAGATACGAATCACAGGTGCGCCAAGTTTTCCGGCGACCTCTATCCACTTCTTGACCATGATCACATCGTCAGCCCGCTTCTTCGGATCGATATAGGTGAAATCATTCCGGACTCCGGTCCCGCTGATATCGATCCCCAGAAGGAAGGCCTGCCGCTTAACCGCGAAGATGGCATCATCCGACGGCGGCTCGGGATATCCGGCAAAATAGTACCCGGTCAAGTCGACCGCATCGAGACCTTGTCCAGCGCAGAACTCAAGAAGCTCTCCGAGTTTCATGCCGCCTTTCAGCAAGGGCTCATTGAAGGAATAGGCGTTGAGACCAACTTTCAGCTTCGATCCGCCCGTTCTCGCGGGCTTCGATTGTGCCACCAGCCTGATGCCGTCAGGCACGAGACTCAGGGCGGCGAGTGCGGGGACGACGGCAATTTGTTTCAGGAATTGTCTTCGCATGAGGATTGTGCTCCCCCCTTTACAGGTGTGCGGCGGAGGTGCTCTGCTACAATGAGAGAATCTCCCCCCAGATCGCGGAATCGACCGGGATTCCGTTGACCATGTTTTCGGTTCTTCTACGCTTCACGCGTTCTCCCGGGTAGAGAACTTCATCGTCTCCGGCCGGTATTGAGCGGTGAAGGTCCTCGATCACTGTACCGACAAGATTTGTCAGTTGGTGCCGGGTTCCGAGCCGAGTGATATCGAATGCTATAAATACCTGCGAGAGTTCGCTTTCCTCTTTTCTCTTACTGATCTCGATGGTGGGCGATCCGCCCGAAAGCCCCGCGGCAAGAAGATCGAGGAGGAGGGCCAGTCCGGACCCTTTCCAATACCCCATCGGGAGCAGTCGTCTTGATTCGAGAATTGCCGAAGCGTCCGCAGTCAGAGCACCCCGCGCATCGAATCCACCAGGCGTGGGGAGCGGCAGGTCCCTTATGTCATACAACTCAACTGTGCCGTACGAGAACTGGGACATTGCCATATCCAACACGACCGGCATCTCACCGCCGGGGAATCCCAGAACCAGCGGATTGTTGCCAATCCGGGTGTCGGTCGCGCCCCAGGCGGGCATGTTCGATATCGTATTGGTCCAGCCGATGAAAGCAAATCCCGCTGTTACAGCCTTCCATCCGTAATAGCCGCCCCGCATCCAGTGATTCGTATTCGAAAGCGCGACGCATCCGATTCCGTGCTCACGGGCCAATTCCATCGCCCGCTCCGTGCAACGAAGAGCGTTGAGTGGACCAGGACCGAGACAGCCATCCCACTGCTCTATCGAACCGGCCCGCTGTTTCAACACGGGCTCCGCATCGACACGCACTATTTCTTCCTTCACATAGCGAACGAACCGGGGGAAACGATTGACGCCATGCGTAACGACCCCGTCGAGGCTGTTCTCCGCAAACACGCGGGCACATTCTTCGGCCTTCCGTTCGTTGAATCCATACTTCACAAGAATTCGACGGAACTCGAGTTCCATATCATCGAGGGGGACGAGAACGAGATCGGATATTGCCATTGAGTAGTCTGGTAGGTTGGTCCAGATATCCAGGTGAAAAATAATGCCACGAAGACACAAAGGCACGAAGGTTTTTGAAAGAAAAGAAAAGTGAGGTACTCGGCTTGGTGTCTTAGAGACTTTGGGGAGAATTGATGGGCTTAACCATCGTTCAATTGCCCTTTGAAGAAACTGCTAAACCTTGGGCTCCCATCCTTTTTCGTACTCCCGGCTCCAGAGTTTTACTGCTTTCGGATCGTTCAGAATGTGACCGCTCTGCCTGTCGAGATGAAGAGTTCGCTTCACCTTCCAGGCGATGTTGGAAAGTTGGAGGATTGCCACACTTGGATTAATTTCGGCAATAGGGGAGCGGAGCTTCTCTCCGTCGCGGATTCCGTTCATCAGGTTCCCAAAGTGGTTCGTGGTCATGGTGTCGATGCTGCGGACATCCTGAGTGGTGCTGGCTCGCGAGGCCTTCCGTTCCTCGAGCCTTTTGTCCTGGAGATCGTAGATTTCATAACCGCCGCGATCGAGGAGCACCGTCCCTTCCGTTCCATGGATTGTGACACCGCGATCACGGTTAAAATGGCTTTTCCCCTGGCAGCTGAGGGATTCCCACGTAATCATGGCGTCATCGTATTCATAGCTGGTCACCAGCGTGTCGTAGAATTCCCAGTCATCTTTGTAGTGGAATTTTCCGCCGGAGGCATTGATGGTGTTCGGATAGCCGACCCCAAGCGCCCACCGGCAAAGATCGACTTCGTGGGTGCCGTTGTTCAGAGTTTCCCCCGTTCCCCAGTGCCAGAACCAATGCCAGTTGTACGGATGAATGTTATCCTTGTATGGTCTTCTCGGGGCCGGACCCTGCCAGAGATCCCAGTCGAGATAGTCGGGCACGGGAACTTGTTTCCCGACGCCGATCGACTTCCGCGTGTTGATGTACCAACCCTTTCCGAAATACGGCCTGCCGATCACACCTTCTTTGATTCTCTTCATAATCTCGATCGTGTGTTCGGAAGATCGCTGTTGGTTGCCCAGCTGGACGAGCTTGCCATACTTCTTCTGAGCCGCGACCAGAAGCTCGCCTTCGTGAGGATCATGGCTCGAGGGTTTCTCGACATAGACATGCTTGCCGGCCTGAAGGGCCTTGATGGCAATGTGAGCCTGCCAGTGTTCGGGAGTCGCAATTGTGATAACGTCAATATCCTTCGAGCCGAGGATTTTTCTGAAGTCCTTCTCTTTCACGGGCGCCTGCCCGAACCGGGTCTGAGCGGCCGCGGCGAACTTGTCGAGCTCCCTCCGATCGACATCGCATACGTGCGTCACCATCGTGTTCTTGTTCTGCGCAATACACTCCAGGTGCGCATACCCACGCCCATGAAGGCCGATAATCGCGAAATTCATCCGGTCGTTCGCGCCAAGGATGCGGGCATAACTTCGGGCGTTCCACGTAACAGCAAGTCCTGCAGTTCCGAGTGCGGCCTCTTTCAAGAATGTGCGACGGGATTTCATATCAGCTCCTTTAGTGCGCGGGAAGTTTCGAGTTTCAGGTTTCGAATTTCGACATTTGTCTTTCGAATTTCTTGCACCGGATTTCTCATCGTGCACGAAGCGACCTGACTACATCGAGCCCAATGCGCCGCGCAGATATCCGATCGAATATATCACTCCCGGCATCGGGTTGTCCTGATCTTTTTCGTACTCCAAATGAAGTGTTTTGCTGTATTTCAGATCAAGCAGCGTCTTGAGCAGTCTGATAGTGTCAATGACACCCTTGCCGATCTCAACGGTGGTGCCTTTCGCATCAGCCGAGCTGACGTCCTTAATGTGGACATCGAGCAAGCGGTCGAAGTAGCGTTTGACCTGATCGGCAGGATCGAGTCCGAGACGCTGCGTGTGACCGACATCGATGCAAAGTCCCATCCGTTTATCCATGTTCTTGATCAAGGAATACGCGCTCTCGGGGCTCGGGAAACGCTGATCCGTAGGTCCGTGGTTGTGGATTGCCAGCGAAATATCGGTTTCTTTCACCTTCTCCTCCGCCAACCCGAGCAGCGATTGCTCGGGCACACCGACCATCATCTTTATTCCTGCCAGTTTCGCGTATGTGAACGCCTTATGGACCTCCTCTGGGGTCTTCATGTAGACGACACCGCAGGAGGAAAGCTCGATCCCGGCATCCTTCATTTTCTTCTTGACCACCGCCATTTCCGGCGGCGTGATATTCATCGGAAGGTGCATGTCCTTCAAGGTGATTTTCTTCAGGTCAAGCAGACGGGTCATGTCGAGCGCCTGATCGAGCGTAAATTTCCTGAACGTGTAGGAGGCCATTCCAAGATCAAAGGGAATGGTGGCCGTCCGAGACACACCGGACGTCAGTGCCTCCGAGAGTGGTAAGGAACCCAGAGCTGCCAGTGCTCCGGCTTTCTTCAGAAATGCGCGGCGTGAACTTTCAGACATTGTGGTTCTCCGAATAGTGGCTCTGAATGAAAACCCTAAATCCGAATCCGAAATCCGAGACAAATTCAAAGCACGAAACTCAAAGCAGCAAAGCACCGAGAACAGATTGCCCTGCTTCTTTGAGTTTGAGTTTTACGTTTTCGAATTTGTTCGAGTTTCGTATTTCGTGCTTCGGATTTGCAGGTGGTTAAGCAATTTAGAATGTCCTGACCTTGATGTTTCTGTAAAACACCCGATTCCCATGATCCTGCAGCAGGATTCGGCCCTTTACGTACTCGCCAAACTGCGGTATGTCCTTGAACTTGCTTTCAGCTTTGTGCGCCAGGAATTCCTTGCCGCCCCTCTCGAATTCCAGGACCTTGATACCATTCAGCCAATGTTCGACGTGTTTGCCCTTCACGAGTATCCGGGCGTGATTCCATTCGCCGATGGGATTGACTGTCTTGTTCGCGGCGGGCATGATGTCGTAGAGCGAAGCGAGTGTGCGGTTGCCGTTGATCCCGAGCTTGGCGTCCGGGTGTTTTGCATCATCCAGGACCTGATACTCAAGCCCCTTGGCAGATCCGGGAGTCTTCGGCTGCTGCTCAATGACGAAATACTTGACGCCGCTGTTTGCACCGTCGGTGAGTTTGAAATCCAGCGTCAGTTCGAAACTGCTGAACTCTTTCAAGGTGACGATGTCGCCGCCAAAGGAAGCTTCTCCGCCTCCCGATTCCTGAACGATCAACATCCCATCCTTCACATCCCACCCTTTTTTCGGCAACGACTCCATATAGGCGCCGCGCCACCCCTTCATCGACTTGCCGTCGAAGAGGAGTGTCCACCCTTCTTTCTTCTCTTTTTCGGTAAGCGTGTTCTGGGCGGCCTGCCTGGCGAAGGCGACAGCAGGGGCAAGCAACGCGATCAGGAGAACGAGGAGTAAGCGGAGCGATTGTATCCATCGAAGCATCATAGTATTACCCTCAGAAGGTCGGTGCGGTTGGTTGGAGTAGGAGGACCCGATATCCTCTTTCGGAGGGATGGGTTCTCTGACACCTAAAGAAAAGCGAAAAGGCTTGCTTTGTCAAGTCATTATCACGGGCTGGAGCGCGGGAACCGAATCACCGTCCCGTGCGTTTTGGCAATATTCGGAAAACCATCAACACCCACAACCAGGAGATCCCCAATGGTTCCCATTCTTTCGCTCTGGCTTCCCATCTTGCTATCAGCCGTTTTCGTCTTCATTCTCAGTTCTCTCGTCCATATGGTTTTCGGCCATCATGCGAACGATTACCGCAAGTTTCCCGATGAGGACGCCGGTGCGGATGCTCTTCGGAAGCTCAACCTTCCTCCCGGACAGTACATGTACCCGATCGCAAGCTCAACGAAAGACATGAGCTCGCCCGAATTCAAGGCGAAGGTCGAAAAAGGTCCGGGCATCATTCTGACCATCTGGCCGGGGGCACGGCCGTCGATGGCGCCGAATCTGATCCAGTGGTTCATCTATTCCGTCGTCGTGGGAATTTTCGCGGCATATGTGGCGGGACGGGCCCTTGAGGCCGGCGCACACTATCTTGCTGTATTTCGCTTTGCCGGTGTCACTGCATTTGCTTGCTATACGCTCGCCGGATTCCATGAATCAATCTGGTTCAAGCGGCCCTGGTCCGTGACGATAAAGAACACGTTTGACGGACTACTCTACGCTCTGGTCACGGCGGGAACA
>Ga0154319_1101_pt1 | contig 13831 bp, 8 predicted proteins | sample RifGroA2_FD_117659 | JGI IMG/M metagenome (GOLD analysis project Ga0154319, IMG submission 117659) | Ignavibacteria bacterium GWA2_54_16 | reverse complement strand
CGTCTGCTCTTCCTAAGGTCAATCTCGAAAGCACGACCAATGTAAAGGCGACCGGAGTCGATCTGGAAACATACCTTTCCGCCGGAGTTGACAACGATCCCGCCACCTGGCAGCGCGTGAGTATTCCGCTGACGGCGTTCCAACCATTCGGATCCTTTTCCTTGTCGATCTTCAAAGACGTCAACTTCTCGCAGAAGTTGGCCGACAATGTCCAACACACGATGTGGATCGACAATATCCGGATCATTGCAAAGGTGGCATTTGTGGATTCGAGTGCCCCACAGATTCCAGCGCGCGTTGTTACGAGGTCCGGTGATCGGAGCATCGTCCTTCACTGGAACCGCAATTTGCAGAGCAATTTGTCGGGCTTTAACATCTATCGGGCATCTTCGCGCTCCGGCCCTTATGCAAAAGTAAGCACGTCGCTTACAGTTTCGCCGGGATTTGTGGACTTCGATGTCACGAATGATCAGGCCCGTTGGTATTATGTCCGTTCCGTGACGTCTCAGGGGGAAAGCGCGAGTTCTGATACGGTTGCGGTTTCCGCGAAGGCCTTTGCAGACGACAATGAATTCCTGGACTACCTGGAAGCAACGGCCTTCGACTATTTTTGGTACGAAGCAAATCCCCTCAATGGACTGATTCGCGATCGGAGCCAGGCCGCCGCGCCTTCCAGCGTTGCGGCAGTTGGATTCGGCTTGACGGCGTACGGCATTGGAGTTGAACGCGAATGGATCACGCGTGCAGAAGCTGCTCATCGGACGCTGACAACGCTTAGAACCTTGTGGAACCTCCCACAAGGAACAGCCGTCAGCGACGTCACCGGATACAAAGGCTGGTACTATCATTTCCTTGACATGGGAACCGGATTTCGAACCTGGGACAGCGAATTGTCGTCCATTGATACCGGACTTCTGATGGCTGGCGTTCTCTATGTGCGTGAATTCTTCACTGGTAGCGACAGTGTCGAAACGACGATCCGTGGACTCGCTGACTCGCTCTTCAACCGCGTTGACTGGAACTGGATGCGCAACAATCAGATGTCTCTCACCATGGGCTGGTTCCCCACAAGCGGATTTATCAATGCTCGCTGGATTGGCTACAACGAAGCGATGGTGCTCAACATCATAGCGATAGGTGCGACAACGAATCCGGTTCCGCCGCAGGTCTGGAACTCGTGGACGAGCGGCTATGGCTGGTTCTTCAACAATTGGCTGAGCAATTACTTCGTTGCATTTGCGCCACTGTTCGGCCATCAGTACTCTCATTGCTGGGTCGATTTTCGGAATATCGCCGATTCCTATATGAGATCAAAAGGGATCGACTATTTCGAGAACTCACGCCGGGCGACCATTGCTCAGCGCAATTACTGTATGGACAATCCCGGGATGTTCACCGGATATAGCGGCAACGTGTGGGGATTGACCGCGTGTGACGGCCCGCCTCCGAACAACTATGCGGCGCGAGGGACACAATTCAATGACGACGGAACAATTGCCCCGACTGCAGCGGGCGGATCGATTCCCTTTGCTCCGGAGATCTGCATCCCGACGTTGAGGTACATGTACAACACGTATCGAACCCAGTTGTGGACTCCCTACGGGTTCCGCGATGCGTTCAATCTGACGAAGAACTGGTGGGGACCGGACGAAATCGGGATCGATGAAGGGCCGATCCTTTTGATGGCTGAGAACTACCGGACGCAATCCGTCTGGAGGACCTTCATGAAGAGCGGCATCATTCAACAAGGGCTGCAGCGCGCGGGATTTACTTTCACGACGGACGTTGCTGATGCCGCGATTCTCCCCGGAAGCATCGAACTTGCACAGAACTATCCTAATCCATTTAATCCGTCAACCACGATTAGCTACGAATTGCCCTCGCAGAACCTGGTGCTCCTGAAAGTCTTCGACCTGTTAGGGCGAGAAGTCGCAACGCTGGTACATGAAATGAAAGCGGCCGGCCGGCATCAGGTCCATTTCGATGCGGCGAATCTCCCAAGTGGGACGTATTTCTATCGGCTTCAGGCCGCCGATCACGTTCAGACACGGCACATGGTACTCGTCCGCTGACCCAATGATAAGACTGCTAGTTCTTGTTCTGAGCGCCTGTATTTCGTTTGCGTGCGCGCAAATACCACAGGCAAACGATCCCTTCCTTGATGATCTTGCCCACCGAACGTTTCGTTGGTTCTGGGAAACACCAAATCCTCTCACCCGATTGACCCCCGATCGCTGGCCGAATCGCACGTTTTCAAGCGTCGCCGCGATCGGCTTCGGCCTCACCTCCTACGGCATTGGCGTGGAGCGGGGATACGTTCCCCGGGATTCGGCGGCCGACCGCGTTCTTCACACGCTCCGTCTGCTGTACACTCTTCCTCAAGCACCGGATGCGACCGGCACCGCCGGTCACAAGGGTTTCTACTACCATTTCGTCCGTGAGGATTCGGGATTGCGATTCGATCAGCATGTTGAATTGTCCACGATCGATACCGGATTGCTCCTTGCCGGCGCATTGTTTTGCCAATCGTACTTCGATGCCGATACACCTACTGAACGGGCCATTCGAGCCTATGCTGATTCGATGTACCGCAGAATCGACTGGACGTGGTTTCAGCATGATTCGCCACCGCTTCTCAACATGTCATGGACACCGGAACGAGGCTACAGTCGATCCTTATGGCACGGCTACAATGAAGCGATGATCCTTTATATCCTGGCGATCGGCTCGCCTACGCACCCGATTACGCCGGACGCCTGGAAGAAATGGACAGAGACGTACGCGTATTTGGAATACTTCGGCAGTACGTTTGTTAGTTTTGGCCCGCTGTTTGGACATCAGTATTCTCATTGCTGGATCGATTTTCGTGGAATTCAAGATCCATTTAATCGCTCAAGAGGACACGACTACTTCGAAAACTCGAGGCGTGCGACGTACTCCCAGCAGGCATATGCAAAGGAAAACCCGCGTAAATACCGTGATTACTCCGAATCCATTTGGGGATTGACTGCATGCGATGGTCCGGCGCATGGGACGCTCACCATCGATGGAATACAACGTCGCTTTGAGGGGTATGCGGCCCGGGGTGCGTCCGCAGATTGGACAAATGATGACGGCACAATCGCCCCAACAGCAGCCGGTGGTTCGATCATGTTTACACCCGAGATATCACTTCCCGCACTAAAAGCGATGAAGCAACGCTACGGAAGCAAATTATATCGTGAATATGGATTCGCGGACGCGTTCAATCCGACCTATGTAACGGTTGCTACACCGGACGGCTGGTTCGATCCTGACTATCTCGGCATAGATCAGGGGCCAATCCTTATTGCCATTGAAAACCATCGGAATGAAATGGTCTGGAAAACCATGCGCAAGAATCCGTACATTCGGTCCGGATTACGGCGCGCCGGATTTACCGGCGGCTGGTTGGATGAAGTCAAATAGCGATGGATGATGAAATGAGCTTCACTGTTGCGGATGGATACTTTTTGAAAGACGGGAAACCCACCTTTGTAGTTTCCGGAGAGATACACTATTTCAGAATAGAACCGCGTCGTTGGGAGCAGCACCTTGTCTTGTTGAAGCGAACAGGAGCCAACTCGACTTCGACGTACATACCGTGGGATTGGCATGAATACGAGGAAAAGAAGTTCGATTTTTCCGGAAAAACGAACGCAGCCCGAAACCTGGTGAAGTATATCGAGCTGTGCAAGAAAATCGGACTGCAACTTATCGTAAAGCCCGGCCCGTACATACTTGCCGAATATGAATTACACGGGCTTCCGTCATGGTTCGTCAAGCGGTGTGGCAAGAATGCAAGGGCACTTGATGAACACGGGAATGTGATTGCTCCTGATCGGATGTCGTACATGTCAGAAGAGTTTCTTGACAGCGCCTTTCGTTGGTATGATCAAATCATGCCACTTCTTGCGCGGTACCAGGAGTCCCGAGGGGGACCGATAACGATGATGCAGGTCTGCAACGAAGTTGGCTTGTTTCAATGGTTGTCCGGCAAAGTTGACTACAATGAATCGGTGACAAAGCTCTACAGAGAATTCCTGAAGGACAGGTACGGAACGATTGAGAATCTGAATACAACGTACGAAGCGCTTCATGCGACCTTTGGTGATGTGGCTATGCCACGGGGGTGCATTGAAAACAGGCAGCAGTACCGGGCTTATTATGACTTTCATCTATTCTACAGGCACTACTATGCACGGTACCTGGACATTCTCATCAAGAGAATTCGAACCTACGGAGTCAACGTACAGCTCACTCATAACATCCCTGGCTGGATCTATGGGGGTGCCGCAGAACTACCGATGCTCATAAGCACTTATGCACAAGTCATGAAGACGCACAAGGACGTCGTGTTCGGCCTCGACCATATTCCGGAATTCGTATCCTTTCGTAATGCCGGCTCCGATCTGGCCTGCAACAAGATCCTGCAAGCTTTGCAGCCCTTCGCACCCGTCTGGGCGCCCGAGTTCCAGGCGGGTACCCGGGAACACCAGGTCAAAAACGACGCCAATGACATGAGGACGTTTTACTTTGCCTCACTTGCGCACGGCTTGAGGGGTTTCAACTACTACATGTTCTCACAGGGAATCAATCCCAAGGGGAAGGGATACTACGGCAAGACGTTCTATTTTCAAACGCCGCTCAGTGATCGGGCTGTGAAATCGGATCTCTACGATGTCACCGGGGAAATTGGAAGATTCATCAACCGGGAACATGAGAACCTCCTGCGAAGCGAAACCAAGGCTTCTGTTTGCGCAGGATTCTACAAGCCGTATTTCTGCACTGAGCTCACTTCGTCGCAGATTCTCAAAGAAAAAAAACTTCATGTCGACAAACTGGGTCTCTCGCTTGATCCGAGGTTTGTTCGCGAAGAGATTTTCTTCAACGGCATGCTGCGGGCACTGCAAACCCTGAATATCGGTTATGAGATCAGCGATCTGGAAAATCCGGACCTTGATTCTCTGTCGAGGTACAAACAGCTGTGGGTCGCGACTACGGAATTCATGGACGGCGCTACGCAGGAGTTTCTCGTCTCTTACGTGAAACAGGGGGGGCACCTGGTGATCTATCCCGCGATACCAACGCTGGATGAGTATCTTCACCCGTGCACGATCCTGAAGGATGGGTTGAATCTGCAATTCGAGCAATCGGCCAGCCCTCACAAGATTGATGCCTTTGACATCGAGGACGTGCATACCTACCTCCAGGAAAAGCAGGTCTTTTCTTCGGCTGAGAGTGATGCCGTCGCCAGGACCAAGACAGGAGAAGTATGTGGATTGCGGAAAAGGGTTGGAAAAGGATTCGTTACGGCGCTGGGATTTGCCTTCGGGTACACTACAGACGACCATCTGCTGGTGTACCAGAAAATCATTGCGTTCGACCATATCAAAAGAGAAGCAAAAGTCTCCGACCCTGACATTCAGTTCGTGATCCGAAAAGGGAAAAAGTACTCCTACATGTTTCTTTTGAATTACCACAACGCCAGAAAAACCTTCACTGTCGGTTCCAGGAGGTATTCGCTGGATCCTTTTTCGTGCAAGGTTATCAAGCGCAAGTAATCGCGCGACGAATGTTCCTATCGATTGATCTTGGGTCTCGGCCTTGTTGAAGCTCATTGCTGCCGTTTGTCTTCGATTCGGCGTCACGTCCATGACGCGATCCCCACAAATCCAGGGTATGATGCTCTGCATCCGAGGGACAACGCTTGTTCTTGCTGCGGCGCTTCTGCAGCTTTCCTGCGGCTCCTCACAGAATGAACCTACGGTCATTCGCTTTTGGGGATTGGGGAATGAAGGAGAGATGGTCCGCCCGCTGATTCCGGAATTCGAACGGGCGAATCCGGGCATTCGCGTGATCGTTCAACAGTTGCCGTGGACGGCAGCACATGAAAAACTCCTCACGGCCTTCGCCGGTGAATCGACGCCTGATGTTTCGCAACTCGGGAATACGTGGCTTGCCGAATTCTCAGTTCTGAATGCACTCGAACCGCTGGATCGGTTCGTCCGACAATCCCGTATCGTTCAGCTCGACGATTATTTTGACGGAGTTCTGAAGATGAACAGGATTGATTCGTCCCTCTTCGGAATACCATGGTATGTCGATACCCGTGTCATCTATTATCGTCGGGATCTTTTGCAGAAGGCTGGTTACACCGAGCCTCCCGCCACGTGGCAGGAAATGCTAAGATTGTGTGAAATCATGCAACGAAAAGCGCGGGAAGAGGGAAGGAAACAGTACCCATTCTTCCTGCCCACCAATGAATGGATCCCTGCCATTGTCCTCGGTGCCCAATCCGGGGGCGACTTCTTGCGTGATGACAATACGCGCGGAAATTTCAGCGGGCCGAAATTCCGCAAAGCCTTTAGCTTGTTGGCTTCATTCTATGAAAAAGAGTATTCGCCGTCAGGACAACAATTGATCACGAATATGTACAATTCCTTCTCCGACGGTCTCATTACCATGTACATTTCCGGTCCGTGGAATATCGGTGAATTTGGCCGGAGAATCGCACCCAAGCTGCAGAATGAATGGATGACCGCGCCAGTGCCTTCTATGGATACAGCCTATCCCGGAGCCTCGTTGCCCCTTGGGACAAGTCTCGTTGTTTTCCGTCAGAGCCGGCATAAGGAGGCAGCATGGAAGCTGATTGAATTCCTCGCCTCCCGCGAGCAGTCGATTGCGCTCTATCGGATCACAGGGAACCTTCCGCCTCGGAAATCTGCCTGGGAAGATTCCTCCCTTGCACACAATCCATACGTCCGGGCATTCTATCGTCAGATGCAGAGATTAGAACCATTGCCGCAAGTGCCTGAATGGGAGCAAATCGTTATCAAACTCCAACTCTATGTTGAATACATTGCGACAGGGACACTCACAGTGGAAGAAGCGCTGGGCAGATTCGACAGGGAAGTTGATCAGATGCTCGCCAAGAGACGGTGGCTGGTCGAAAGGAGAAAACAGCCTTGACGCGGCGATCCCTTACGTCTCGCACGAATCGAAATGCTGCTGCGTGGTTGTTCCTCGCTCCCGCTTTGACGGCTCTGGCACTTTTTTTCGCGCTTCCCGTGGCATTCGCACTTGCGTTGAGTTTCACAGATTTTGATATCTATGCACTGGGGAACTGGCATTTCATTCAATTCGTGGGGCTGGCCAACTACGCGCGAATTCTCGAAACACCCCTCTTTTGGACGGCACTTCGCAACACTTTCTATTTCGTCCTGGCGGGCGGACCATTGTCCGTGGGTGTATCGCTCGGCACTGCGCTGATGATCAATTCTCGACTTGCACGTTTCAAGCCCTTGTTCCGAACGGTCTACTTCCTTCCCGTGGTGACCAGTCTTGTTGCAGTCGCCATCGTATGGCGCTATCTCTTCCACCCGGCCCATGGCCTCCTCAATTATGTACTATCTTGGGTGGGGATCTCTCCGATCGACTGGCTTGGGAATCCCGACGTTGCGATGCCTGCAATCATCCTGCTCGCTGTCTGGAAGAACTTCGGATATAACATGCTGATTTTCATTGCCGGCCTTCAAAACATTCCTGATGAATTGTATGAAGCATCGGAGATCGACGGCGCAGGGGCGTGGAGGCAATTCACCAGTATCACCATTCCCATGCTCGCACCGACAACGATCTTTGTCGTGATGATCACTATCATCGGATATTTTCAATTGTTCGCCGAGCCCTACGTCATGACACAGGGCGGCCCGCTCAATTCCACGATGAGCATCGTGCTCTTGATGTATGAACAGGGCTTCCGCTGGTGGAGCATGGGGTATGCTGCGGCTATCGCATTCGTCCTCTTTGCCATCATCCTGGTCTTCACTCTCCTTCAGTCTGCCATACAGCGGAGGATACAGGGATGAGAAGGCGGATCCCCGCGATCGCATTGAACATTGTTCTCGTTTTTATCGCAATCACCACCGTGACTCCGGTCTTGTGGATGGTCTCTGCTTCGCTTATGAGTCCGGGGGAGGCCAGCTCATTCCCACCCTCATTGCTGCCCAAGCAACCATCGCTGCAGCACTACGAAGCGCTCGTGGATCGCTTGCATATAGTGCGCTATTTCCTCAACAGCTTTGTCATTGCGGGTGCGGTCACCCTGATCTCGCTGTTCATCAATTCAATGGCTGGTTTCGCGTTCGCCAAGTCTCGATTCCGTGGCCGTGACAGGCTCTTTCGTGTTTTGCTCACGGCGATGGTGATCCCGGCACAGGTGACGATGTTACCGCTGTTCTTGATGCTGAAGACATTCGGCCTTGTCAATACCTATGTCGGCGCGATTATTCCCGGGCTCGCAAGTATTTTCGGCATTTTTCTCATCCGCCAGTTCGCATATTCGATTCCGGACAGCCTCATTGAAGCGGCTCGAATCGATGGTGCAAGTGATTTCAAAGTCTATCGTTCAATCGTGCTCCCTCTCTGCAGGCCGATCTTGTTCACGCTGGCACTGTTCACGTTTATGGGCACCTGGAACGATTTCATGTGGCCATTGATTATCATGTCGGACGATTCAATGTACACGCTCCCCGTTGCTATCGCCAATCTGATGGGTGAGCACACGCCGGACCTTGAATTAATGATGGCAGGATCGGTCGTGACCATCGTTCCCGTTGTTGTCCTCTTCCTGGCATTCCAAAGGCATTATGTCCGTGGCATCATGATGGGTGGGGTAAAAGAATGAGGCGATCGACTAAGGGGAAATCGATGAGGATCATCTGGCTTCACCTGATTGCCCTTGCATCGCTGCTTCCCGCTCAGGAGAAAACCACCGTCCGCCTGCTTGACGCATGTGAAGACACCGCCCGGTGGAGAACCTTTCAATCAGCGGGTGTCATTGTCAGCCAACATCGCGATCGCGGTGAGTCGGGAGGAGCAATCCGGTTCGACGTCGCGTTCACCAAAGGATCGGGCTATGGCGGCATCGTACGCACGTTCGACATTCCCCTCCCGGAGAACTACGAATTGTCTTTTTCCCTTCGTGCGACCGTCCCTCTCAACAATTTCGAGGTGAAGCTGAGCGATGATACGCTTGGTGAGAACATTTGGTGGGTCAACAAGAAGAATTATGCTTATCCTTCGCGGTGGACACGGATTCATGTCAAGAAAAGGCACCTTTCCTTCGCGTGGGGCCCAAGGTCAGCACCGGCTCCTGATGCACTTCGCCGTTTAGAACTGGTGGTCACTGCCGGGAGTGGAGGAACGGGGAGCGTTTGGATCGATGATCTTCGAATCGAATCGCTGCCGGCGCCCCCGTCTCCAATTCCGCACCCGACGGTGAAGGCGTCAACATCTGCCGACAGTGACTGTCCGCCGGAGAGTGTACTGCCCGGATCCAAGGGCGCGTGGGTGAGCCGTACGTCCGGCCGCGAATGGATAGAAGTGGATTTCAAGTATCGGCGCGAAATTGGAGGTATTTTGCTTCGTTGGGACAGGGCCTTGAATGGCCTTGTGTACGATCTCCTTGGTTCTCTTGATGGCATTGTGTACGATACGCTGCATGCGATTCAGAACGGCAAAGGAGGGTCCGTTCTGGTGTTTACACCTGAGTCGGAAATGCGATTTCTTCGTGTGTCACTCCGCGGTAATCAATCCAGCATCCGGTATCGGCTCGAGGAACTCTCTGCAGTGCCGAGTGAGTCGCTGTCGACGATCAACCAGTACGTAGAACATCTCGCCGCTGCTGCACCATCCGGGAGTTTCCCCCGATATTTCTCGCATCAACAATCGTACTGGACTATCGTTGGAGTGCCTTCGGGACAGAATGAAGCACTGTTCAATGAGGATGGATCCTTCGAGGTTGACAAACAGCGGTTCTCGATCGAACCGTTCATCTTTCACGACCGGGGAGCAAAGCTCTTAACGTGGACAGACTGCCGGCAGGAGCAGTCTCTTGAAAAAGACTACCTGCCTCTGCCAACGGTGAAAAGGTCTTACCCGGATGTGGTGCTCACGACGTCGCTTCTGGCAACAGGTGAACAGAAACAAGCTTCGATCCTGGCCCGCTACACGCTGAAGAATGTTTCCAGGCAGAGGAGTAAAGGGTCCTTCTTTCTGGCAATACGTCCGTATCAGGTGAATCCCACTTCACAATGGCTGAACTTTGAAGGTGGAGTCGCGCGCATCGATTCGATGAGCATCGAAGGAAATCGCGCGATCGTCGGAGACAAACGTGTCTCTGTCTCCGGAGCTCCTTTTGCTGCGGGCGTTACAAACATCGATGCCGGAGAAATTGTCGAATACCTCGCCAGGGGGACAACGCCTGCTAACTCACGAGTCATAGATCCCGTGGGCCTGGCATCCGGGGCGTTCGCATACAAATTTGACCTGCTGCCAAAAGACTCTCTCGTCGTTGTCGTAGCGGTACCCTTTCGGCAATCCGGAGATCGATGGGAACGGACAAATCCCAACGCTTCGGAATTCGAGGAAGCAATGGCAGACGCACGCTTCAAGTGGGAAGGGGTGCTGAACGCCGTTAAATTCAATGTGCCGCCGGAGGCTCAGCGATATATCAATGTCCTGCGGTCGAACCTCGGCTACATTCTCATCAACAAAGATGGTCCCGGATTTCAGCCGGGGTCCCGGTCGTACGAACGATCATGGATCCGTGATGGTTCGATGACATCGTCGGCATTGTTAAAACTTGGATTGCAGGAACAAGTTCGTCTGTTCGTCGAATGGTACTCCTCCTACCAATACGAAAACGGAATGGTTCCATGTGTCGTCGATAGGCGGGGTCCGGATCCGGTTCCGGAAAACGACAGCCATGGCCAGTTCATCTTCGCAAGTATGGAGTATTTTCGATTCAGCAAAGATACTGCCTTCCTGCGGGCTCGTTGGCCCAATATTGTCGGTGCAGTCAACTACATTCAGCAACTCCGGGCGCCGCGACTGACACCCGAGTATGCCAGCGGAGACAGCGAACGGCGCGCGTTTTATGGACTCGTGACAGAGTCGATAAGTCACGAAGGGTACTCCTCCAAGCCCATGCATTCCTACTGGGATGATTTCTTCACGCTGAAGGGACTCAAAGATGCTGCGGAAGCGGCAAGGGTCCTCGGGAAGGCGAACGCGGCGTCAGCCTATGACAGTCTTGCAAGCGCATTCAGGAAGAACCTCTACGAGTCCATTTCTCTGGCGATGAAGAATCGGAAGATCGACTACATCCCGGGATGTGTGGAGCTTGGTGATTTCGATCCGACATCGACATCCATCGCACTGTTCCCCTGCGGCGAGTTTCGCCATTTGCCTCAGGCTGCCTTGAACCATACCTATGATAAGTACTATGGCTGGTTCGAAGAACGCCAGGGCGGCACAATTCCCTGGGAAGCCTATACGCCGTATGAAATCCGCAACGTCGGGAGTTATGTGTACCTCGGACAGAAAGAGCGCGCACACAAGCTGCTCGAGTGGTTCATGCAGTACCAGCGGCCGCGTGGGTGGAACCATTGGGCTGAAGTAGTGTGGCACGACGAACGGATGGCGCGATTCATAGGTGATATGCCCCACACGTGGGTGGGATCAGATTTCATTAACGCACTTCGGGCGATGTTTGTCTATGAAACGGATGATGACCGGACGCTCGTTGTAGGAGCAGGTCTTAAGGAAGACTGGGTGCGCAAGGGACTGTCGGTGGAGGGTCTGCCGACCCATCACGGTACACTGACATACTCCGTTGCGTTCAAGGATCCGTCGTGTGTCACCCTCTCCCTCGAAGGTGCTCTCGATTCCCGCGAGCTCTCACTTCTGATTCCTGTCAACCTGATTTCACAACCGCTCAAGGCGGCAATAGTGAATGGCATGACAGCGCGTCCAGCCGATGGATTTATCAGAATCACAGGCCTTCCTGCTGCGGTGGAACTTGTCTACTGATCTATCCTTGAGTCATTTCTTTTCCATTCTCATCATGTCCATGATGTTCCTTGCGGCAACGATGGTGGCCCAGGGAACGCGGCCAACGTCGTTCCATGACACGCTGGCGGTCGTCGATTCATGGCCCATCACTACTCAGGATCTCTTTGAGCGGATCGAATTGATGCCATTTGAAGAAGGGATCCGGGATCGTGACTTCGAATCGATCAAGCGCAAGGGAGTAGAGTCTCTGGTGGGCGAGCGACTCCTCTCGCTGCATTTCCCGGCCAGGGCGGATTCCAATGAATGGCATCTTCGAATCATGAACACCGTCCTCCTCAAAATGTTTGCAAGGGATGCGATGTTCAAACAGGAGATCCGTGAACGGGTGACGGTACGAGAGAGCGACGTACGCCAGGGATTGCGCCGCTACGTCGTCCGTCGACAGCTCCTTGTGGTACGACCTCCGACATCTGAAGCTGCAGGAAGATTCGCTGCCGACTGGCGGCGTCGGCGTGCGAAGGGAGAAGGGAATGCTGATGTTCTGGCATCTGTGCCTTACAAGGGGGATACTGTGCTCATCTCGCTCGGATCGATCGACGCCGAGCTCGAGGAAGCTGCATTTCAACTGATCGACACCACAAGTGTTTCAGAACCTGTCCCTTCGAAGTTATTTGGCACGGTGGTGATGGCTATGCTGGCAGATGTCCCCAACCCAAAGTCGGCGGGGAAATCAGCTGGTGAACAACAACAAGTCGTGCGTGACATTCTGCGCGAGCGGCAAGAGATGGCCCGTGCGCACGATTTCACCGATCAATTATTGCGCGGCCAGCGCATGGAAGCCGATACCGGCCTGTTTCGTGTCCTGACACGGCGGCTTTGGGAACTGATACGGGCAGACACTGTCGCTCGTCAGGTTCCCGGTGGTTTCAGGTATGTCCCTGAAGATATCTCCCGCCTGTTAAGCGAATTCCGATCCCAGTTGGAGCTCCCTCTTGCCCAGGGCAGCTTTGGAATATTTCGAGTGGGAGAGTTCCTGGCGAATCTGTTCTATTATGATTATACCATCCCTTCTGTTCGTCCTCGTTCTTTTTCTGTTTCCTTCTTTCAACTACTGCGTGCCATGACGGAGGCGGAAATCATAGCTCAGGAAGGCTTGCGGCGCGGTTACCAGTACAAGGCTGCGGTTCTGCACGATGTTTCCAAGTGGATGGACTATTGGAAGTCGCGGTTAGAAGAGGCTTCATATGTTGAAGCGGCCACGGTGCGTGAATGGGAACCGGTCCATTCGCTTTGGAGGCACGACGCTGCTGTGGTAGAAAGCACTTGCGTGTTGAGTGTACAGGAGATTTTGCGCCCAGATTCCTTGAGTGCTTCAGCCCTGTTGCAACTGATACACGATGGATCGGATATGGATTCGCTGGCCCGGGCGCATTCGCTGCGTTCTGAGTGGCGGCCGGCCGGTGGACGATCGGGGTGGTTTCGGTTTCGCGACAGAAAGGAACTCGCCGGCAAGATGATGATGGCTGTTGTGGGAGAAACAAAAGGGCCCTTGATTCTCCGTGAGGGCTGCTCAATTGTGCGCCTTCTCGGCAGAAGATTCGATGCCGATTCTGTCATGATTGACTCGCTCTTGGCGCGTGAGTACAAGCGGGTTCTCATGGCCCATCGGCAAGCCGCGATCAATCAAGCGGTGGCTCGTTTGGCACTCGTCCGCAAAGTCGAGATCTACTACGATCGCATCAAGGCAGTTGGTCTTTCGAATGTCAATATGTTTACACGGCGTTTCATTGGATTTGGAGGGAGGATGAATGCCGCTCCCGTTCTCGTGCCTCAGTGGCAGTGGCTGGAAGAATGGAAGAAAATGCGGAGACTCATGCAATGAAGTCATTTGGCAAATTCCTTCCCGCCAGACAACGGCGAGATTCTCAAAACGACAAGAAGTTAGTCCCGCTCT
>Ga0154319_1037_pt1 | contig 13831 bp, 11 predicted proteins | sample RifGroA2_FD_117659 | JGI IMG/M metagenome (GOLD analysis project Ga0154319, IMG submission 117659) | Ignavibacteria bacterium GWA2_54_16 | reverse complement strand
CGACAGCGGATTGAAAGGGAAGCCTGGCAAGGATTTTGTCAGCTTCGTGGCAACCGATAACACAAAGGGGGGAATCATCGGGGGCGAACACTTGGGCAAACTTCTCGGAGGAAAGGGGAAGGTGGTACTACTCCGGTATCAGGTTGGCTCCGCCAGCACGATGGAGCGCGAAGAGGGATTCCTGCAGGCGATTGCGAGGAATTCCGGACTGATGCTCACTGTCAGCAACCGGCACGCGGGGGCGACCGCGGGGGAAGCGAAGACTTCTGCCATGAATATCGTCGACAAGTTGAGGGAGGCGAACGGCATTTTCTGTCCGAACGAATCTTCGACATTCGGCATGCTCCTTGCTCTCCGTCAAAGCAACCTCGCCGGAAAGGTGCGCTTCGTCGGATTCGATACCTCGCCTCCGTTGATCGAGGCGCTGCAAAAAGGGGAAATCGACGCCCTCGTGGCCCAGGACCCGATGCGAATGGGATATGAAGGTGTCAAGACGCTGGTCGCACACATTCAGGGCAAGCCAACGCAGAAGGTTCTCGATACGGGGGTTCGCCTGATCACTAGGGAGAACATGAAAACACCTGAAATAAAGAAGCTCCTTTCGACACAACAGTAAACGCAGCCTATCTCAAAAACCTCTTGGCGATCCTTTGCGGTCTTCCTTGCCCCGAAGTTCTCTTTCGGGGGCGGTTAAAATCTAACCGCAAAGGGCGCGAAGAAGCGCAAAGGAAATCTTGGCACGAAACTTATAAAATGTGTTCTTGAGACGGTTTCAGGACCTTCACGCCACAGTAAGAGAGGAGAGGCTTCAGTGAAAACACTTGCACGATTCACGACGGTGCTCGCCATGACAACTCAATTGGTTTCTGCACAAGGGAAAGCCCCCGGATTCGCGGACGATGTCGCGTTCCTTCGCAAGTATGTCGATGTCATAGTTTTGACAGACAAGAACTCCTCAGCGCAGGTTGCCGTGATTCCGGCATATCAGTGCCGTGTGATGACGAGCAGTGCTTCCGGACCGGATGGCCTGAGTTATGGATGGGTAAACAGAGATCTCATCGCCTCCGGAAAGACACAGCCGCACATTAATGTCTACGGGGGCGAAGACCGGTTCTGGATCGGTCCCGAGGGCGGTCAGTTCTCCGTGTTCTTCAAAAAAGGTGATGCCTTCGACCTCGAACATTGGCAAACCCCTGCTTCGATTGATACCCAGCCGTTCGAGATTGTGAGCCAATCGCAGGACAAGGTCGTCTGCAAGCGAACGATGGAGCTGACAAACTACTCTGGCACAAAATTCAATCTTGAAGTCACGCGGGAAATCAGGCTGCTCGACAACAAGGCCATCGAGAAACGGCTTGGTGCGCCTCTCAAAGGGAGCGTGAAGGCCGTAGGATTCGAATCGATGAACTCAGTCAAGAATACCGGTGACGGTGGATGGACCAAGCAGGGTGGATTGCTTTCGATTTGGATTCTCGGGATGTTTAATGCTTCCCCCTCAACGACGATCGCGATTCCCTATGCAAAGGGTGATGAAGCCACACGCGGACCGGTTGTGAATGACGCGTATTTCGGAAAAGTGCCCGCGGATCGGCTCGTGGTCAAAGACGGAATACTCTACTTCGCGGCGGACGCAAATTATCGGAGCAAGATCGGACTCTCGCCGCGGCGCGCAAAGCCCCAGCTGGGGAGTTATGATGCGGTGAATGGCGTGCTGACACTGGTTCAATACACCCTCCCAAAGGGGGCAGAAGATTACGTGAACTCCATGTGGGAGATCCAGAAGGAACCGTTCGGCGGCGACGTCGTCAACAGTTACAACGATGGCCCTCCGAAGGCCGGCGCTGCGCAACTTGGGCGTTTCTATGAACTCGAGACATCTTCTCCCGCTCTTGCTCTCAAGCCGAGGCAGGCGGGCACGCACGTAAGCCGCACCATCCATCTTCAGGGTCCGGCCGCTGAACTTGATGCCATCGCACGGGCGACACTTGGGGTCGGCATCGATCAAATCAAGAACGGACTGACAAAGTAGGCCCGGGCCCGGCTGATGTCATTCACTACCTCCCCTACATCAATGAATACCTGGCTCAAAAGGCTCGGACCGGTTCTGGGTCTCTTGTTCGTCGTCGCGCTCTTTTCTGTACTGGCGCCGGAGAAGTTCGCGACAGGCGGCAATCTGCAGCTCATTCTTCTGCAAACCGCTGTCGTCGGAACCGCGGCTCTTGGCATGACCATGGTCATCATCAGCGGCGGCATCGACCTCTCTGTCGGATCCGTTATCGCGCTCACGACCGTTGTTGTCGCTCTTCTCCTCAAGAGCGGCTTCTCTCCGATTCCTGCCGCCATGGGCGGTGTCGTCGTCGGCATGGTCTGCGGTTCCATCATCGGCACCTTTGTCACGCAGGTGAAACTCAATCCGTTTATCGTCACGCTCGGAATGTGGGGTGCCCTGCGCGGCTCGGCAAAGGGCCTGGCCAATGAGCAGATGATTGTTCCGCCCGATTCCTGGCTCACGAAACTCCTCAATACGCTCACGGACGAGCAGGGATGGATGTTGCTGCCGCCGGGAGTCTGGATGATGCTTGTCCTCGCCGTGCTCATTGCCGTTGTGCTGAAGTACACAAGAGCCGGGCGGTATATGTTCGCCGTCGGTTCGAATGAGACCGCGGCACGCATCTGCGGCGTGCCTGTCGAGCGCACGAAGATGTTGGTCTACATGCTCGGCTCCGGATTCGCGGCACTCGCCGGGATTCTTCAGTTCTCGTATCTGACCGTCGGAGATCCCACAACGGCAGCAGGAATGGAGCTTGATATCATCGCTGCCGTGGTTATCGGGGGTGGAAGCCTGGCGGGAGGTGAGGGATCGATCCTCGGAACTCTCGTTGGAGCTCTCATCATGACGAGCGTTGGAAACGGCTGCACGAAAATGGAGTTCCCAAACTGGGTTCAGGAAATTGTGGCGGGAGGCATTATTGTCATCGCAGTTGCTCTCGACCGGTTCAGGCACAGGAAAAGATACTAGGAGGAGCCGGGACACTGGTTTTTCCTGCCACTAAGGCACAAAGACACGGACGACATGAAGTCCGACACCATATTCGAAAAGAACTGGAACGTGCCAAAGCAAAATCACTTTGTGACTTAGTGTCTTTGTGGCGCATCTTTCTTTCTGCAGTCAGCTGAGGACAGCGCCCCGTACTCACACTCTCGTTCTCTGAGCGCTGCAGGTCCAACTTTTCCTTATCTACCCATTCTACTCACGACAATTGAGATGCCTATCATGAAAGCAATCAGATTCCTATTACCTGTCATTGGTTTGTGCCTGGCAGTATCACCTGACAGCACGCTCTTGTCAATGCAGAAAAATGAACCCGCGATAGCAGTCATTCCCAAGCCACTGTCCATGAAGAAGGAGAGCGGCACGTTCAACGTTTCCCGCACCACTGTTGTGGCTGTCGACGAGGGAGTGCCCGAGCTCAGGCGGCTTGCGGATGATCTTTCCCTTCGTCTGCGCACGGCAACTGGATTCCCGGTCCCTGTCGTCAGCAAGAGTGGATCGAATGCCATCCGCCTCGCCATCGTTTCCGACAGCGAGCTTGGCGATGAGGGATACCGGCTCTCGGTTTCGAAGAAGGCCGTCGTCATCGAAGCCGGCAAGCCTGCAGGCGTGTTCTATGGTGTCCAGACGCTTCTGCAGCTTCTCCCGCCGGATGTGGAGAAAAGCGCGGTTACCGCTGGACCAACCTGGTCGATACCGTGTGTTCGCATCGAGGACAAGCCCCGCTTTCCATGGCGGGGAATGCACCTCGATGTCGGTCGGCACTTCTTCTCCAAGGATTCCGTGAAGCGGTACATCGATATGATGGCCTCGTACAAAATGAATACATTTCACTGGCATCTGACGGAAGATCAGGGGTGGAGGATCGAAATAAAGAAGTATCCGCGCCTCACGTCGGTCAGTGCGTGGCGCCGGGAATCAAATGGGGACGGAATTCCTCACGGCGGATTTTATTCGCAGGACGAGGTGCGCGAAGTCGTGCAGTATGCCAAAGACCGGTTCATCACGGTTGTTCCGGAGATCGAAATGCCCGGCCATTCTCAGGCCGCTCTTGCGGGTTACCCTGAGCTTTCGTGCTCCGGTGGTCCGTTCAAAGTCGGAACTGATTGGGGCGTCATCAATGATGTCTTCTGTGCCGGGAACGAGAAGACGTTCAAGTTTCTTGAAGATGTGATCGACGAAGTCACCGGACTCTTTCCGGGCGCCTTCTTGCATATAGGAGGCGATGAATGTCCGAAACTCCGATGGAGCAACTGCAAGCGATGTCAGGACCGGATTGCTGGGCTCGGACTGAAAAATGAAGATGAGCTGCAGAGTTACTTCATCAAGCGGATCGAAGGTATGCTGAATGCGAGGGGGAAGCGACTTGTAGGGTGGGATGAGATTCTTGAGGGCGGCCTTGCTCCTAATGCCACCGTCATGTCATGGCGCGGAATCAAGGGAGGCATCGAGGCTGCAAAATCCGGCCACGATGTGGTGATGACGCCGACGTCCTACTGCTACTTTGATTACTACCAGGGAGCAGTCGGAGAACCGGCGGCGATCGGCGGATTCCTTCCGATCGACAGCGTCTACGCCTACGAACCAGTGCCGGATGTGCTCACCGCTGAAGAGGCACACCACATCCTCGGAGCACAGGGAAATGTATGGACCGAATGGATTCCGGACTACCGCCATGCAGAATATATGGCGACAACCAGGATGATGGCGTTAAGCGAAGTCGTCTGGTCTGCGAAATCGCGGCGGAATTTCGAAGATTTTCTCCGGCGGATTATTCCTCACTACCAGAGGCTTTCGAATCGTGACATCAATTATCGCGTGCCGACTCCGCTTGGCGTCGGAGGCCGCAAGATCATACTTCGCGACACCGTCGCAGCCATCACGAGTCCGGTGCCCGGCGCAACAATCTATTATACACTCGACGGCTCTGATCCCACGCCGGGATCGGCCATATACTCATCGCCCATCGCCATTAACGGAGATCGGGTGCTGAAGGCCTCACTGCAATTCCCGGGCTCCAGGATGAGCAACCCTATCACCACGGCGTTCCTGACCGTTGATCCAGCCTTGAACGGCCTGCGCTTTGAGTACTTTGAAGGAGGATGGGACTTTCTCCCCGATCTGAGGATCATCACGCCTGTGAAGACAGGGGTGACGTACGACATCGGTCTCGGAGGGGTTCCTACACGAGGAAGAAACTACGGCCTTGTCTTCAAGGGAACCATGACTCTTCCTGCTGATGGAGAGTACACGTTCTTCCTCCTGTCAGACGATGGAAGCAAGCTCTTCATCGACGGCAAGGAGTTCATCAACAACGACGGCCTCCACGGTTCTGTCGAGGTCAGCAGCAAGGCGAGCTTTGCCCGCGGGATGCATTCCATCGAAGTCCGGTATTTCCAGCGCGGCGGCGGCCAGGACCTGGGCATCTCCATCGAAGGCCCGGGGTTCGCCAAACAACTTCTTCCACCTCGATTGCTGTCTCTTCAGTAGAAAGGTGACGATGACGAAGGGAATGATGCGAGGAACTCCGGGGCGCCGGCTCGTCCTGGGGGTGGCGATCCTTTCTCTGGTGCCGATCTCCGCGTTCTCACAAAGGACCCTCACGCCGCTCGTTAATCCGTTTGTCGGCACGGCCAGGAATGGACATACGTACCCCGGTGCCACTGTTCCGTTCGGCATGGTTCAACTCAGTCCCGACACGCGCACGGACGGATGGGATGCGTGTTCGGGATATCACTATTCCGACTCTACGATCCTAGGTTTCAGTCACACCCATCTGAGCGGGACAGGCGTTGCTGATTATGGTGACATTCTGGTGATGCCGACCGTCGGAACTCTCGGGCTCAGCCGGGAGAATCCATCGAAGGGTGGGCGGGGTTCCTGGTCGCGATTCCGGCACTCGGACGAATCAGCGAGCCCGGGTTACTACAAGGTTCGGCTGCCGGACTATGAGGTTTCTGCTGAGCTCACCGCGACGACGCGGGTTGGTGTTCATCGATATACGTTTCCGAAGACAGACAAGGCAAATCTGGTCGTCGACCTGAAACACGCCCTGGGCCCCGAAAAGGTGCTCGATTCCCAGATTCAAATTGTCGGAGATCGCGAAATCGTAGGTTTTCGGAGATCCGACGGATGGGCCAGGAGCCAGGTCGTGTACTTTGCCGCGCAGTTTTCAAAGCCCTTCCGGACGTTCGGTATCGCGGTCGATGATATCCCATCAGCGAAGCGCCGCAAGGCATCCGGACAAAACCTGAAGGGATATGTCGGATTCTCAACGGCTGCCTGCGAGTCCGTCATCCTCAAAGTGGGACTCTCATCGGTGAGCATCGCCGGAGCCCGTAGAAACATCCAGGCCGAAATGCCGGGATGGGATTTTGACGAAGTCCGGAAATCTGCCGACCGGATGTGGAACACAGAACTGAACCGTATCTGGGTCGATGGCGGTACCGAAAACCAGAGGCGCACATTCTACACGGCTCTCTACCATACGATGTTGACGCCCAATGTTTTCACCGACGTCGACGGCAGCTATCGGGGGATGGATGGGACGATACGCAAGGCAATCGGATTTCAGATGTACACCGTCTTCTCCCTTTGGGATACGTTCCGGGCTGAGCATCCGCTTTTCACGATCATCGACCGCAAGCGAGCCTCTGACTTCATCCGCTCGATCATGGGCAAATACGAAGAGTCCGGGATCCTCCCGGTCTGGGAGCTCGCATCGAACGAAACATGGTGTATGATCGGGTATCACTCTGTTCCGGTGATTCTCGACGCGTACGTGAAGGGAATAAGAGATTTCGAGATTGAAAGAGCTCTGATGGCAATGAAGCACAGCGCCCAGCTCGATCACTATGGTCTCAAGTCCTACCGAGAGAATGGATACATTCCTTCGGAAGCGGAGTCAGAGTCAGTCTCCAAAACGCTCGAGTATGCGTACGATGATTGGTGCATCGGACAATTCGCCGGGATGCTTGGGAAGCAACCGGTCGCGACGGAATTCGGCGAGCGGGGACAATTCTATCGGAATCTCTTTGATCCGTCGACCGGTTTCATGCGGGCGAAAGAGAACGGCCGCTGGTTTACGCCGTTCGATCCAAAATCGGTGACGTTCAACTACACCGAAGCGAACGCGTGGCAGTACAGCTTTTTTGTGCCGCAGGATATCCCGGGGTTGGCGGAGCTCCACGGCGGCAGGGAGAGCTTCCTTAAAAAGCTGAATGCGTTGTTCTCAGAAGATGAGACATTGACCGGACGAAACCAGCTCGACATCAGCGGCATGATTGGACAGTACGCGCAGGGAAACGAACCGAGCCACCACGTGGCGTATCTGTTCAACTATGCGGGCGCTCCGTGGAGAACGCAAGAGATTGTCCGGCGAATCGTCGATTCGCTTTATTCGCCGGAGCCGGATGGCCTTTGCGGAAATGATGACTGCGGGCAGATGTCGGCATGGTACGTTTTCAGCGCGATGGGATTCTACCCCGTCACACCGGGACTGCCGTACTATTCTGTGGCGAGTCCGATCTTCGACCGCGTGACACTCCGTCTCGAAAACGGAAAGCAGTTTACGATTCGTGCCACACCGAATTCACGTGAGAACAGGTTCATCCAATCAGCGCGTCTGAATGGCATCTCCACGAACAAGACTTACCTGAATCACGACGACATCATGAAAGGTGGCTCGTGGGATCTTGTGCTCGGACCCGGGCCGTCCTATTCATGGGGAACCGCTCCGGATGATGTGCCGCCGCAGCCCGGGAGCCCCGAGATTGTCACGTCACCTGTTCTTGACGCCGCATCGACCGTATTTTCGGATTCACTTGTTGTGACGCTCGGCAGCACGACGCCTGGAGCGCAAATCCTCATCGCCACGACCAATGGCGGCCCTCCTGCCGAATACACGAGGTACTCCAAACCTCTTATCCTCGATCGCAGCACAACCGTCTTTGCCTACGCCCAAAAGAAAGAGGCGCTCAGCAGCAGGATCATCAAGGCCGCATTTACGAAATTCCAGGCTCCGGGAACGATCCAGCTTCGAACGCCGTACAGCAAGCAGTACACAGGAGGCGGAGTTGCGGCGCTCATTGATGGGAGGCGTGGTACGACCGATTTTCGGCTCGGTGCATGGCAGGGATACGAGGGCAACGATCTGGAGGCTGTGATCGACCTCGGGGCTGCAAAACGAATAGACCGTGTGAAACTTGGCTGTTTGCAGGACAATAACTCATGGATCTTCTTCCCGCAACGCGTTGAGTTTGATTTTTCAAATGACGGGACGACTTTCAAAGATCTTCGCGTTGTCGGAAACAGCATCGATCCGAAGGATGAGACAGTACAAGTAAGAGAATTTAGCACTGATGTCGCTCTCGAAGCCAGGTTCGTTCGTGTTCGGGGGAAAAGCCTCGGAGTATGTCCTGACTGGCACAAGGGAGCTGGCAGCAAGGCATGGCTTTTCGCTGATGAGATTATTTTGACCACACGAGAAAGGTGAATATGAAACGACGAACGTTCATCAAATCTGCATCGCTTGCCGGAGCGGCGACGGTTATCGGCACCAAAGCACTCTCTGAAGGCAGCAAGGTGCTCGCCGGCGCAGCGCCGGCTTGGCAGGGGGGACCGGTCGTACTCTCGACATGGGATTTTGGGCAAGAAGTCCCTCAAGCCGCTGTGGAGGCATTGGCGAAGGGCGGATCCTTGATCGATGCGGTCGAGAGCGCCGTCATGATACCGGAAGCGGATCCCAAAGTCACCAGCGTCGGTTACGGGGGCTATCCTGATCGTGAGGGTCATGTCACGCTCGATTCATGCATCATGGACGGAAACGGGAACTGTGGTTCGGTCGTCTTCCTCGAACACATCAAGCACCCGATTTCGGTCGCCAGGCTTGTAATGGAAAAGACGCAACATGTAATGCTCGCCGGCGATGGCGCTTTGCAGTTTGCGCTGGAGCATGGATTCAAGAAAGAGAACCTTCTCACGAAGGAAGCAGAAGCGGCCTACAAGGAGTGGTTAAAAACGAGCAAGTATATGCCGGCAGTGATCGACAAAAGCAATCACGACACAATCGGGCTCCTTGCCATGGATGGTAAGGGAGCGATGGCGGGTGCGTGCACAACGAGCGGCATGGCCTGGAAAATCCGTGGGAGGGTAGGCGACTCTCCGATAATAGGAGCCGGATTGTATGTTGACAGTGACGTCGGCGGGGCGACAGCGACCGGGCTTGGTGAAGCGGTAATAAAGGTGGCCGGAAGTTTTCTGATCGTTGAGCTTATGCGAAATGGAAAATCGCCCCAGGAGGCGTGCAAAATCGCCCTCGAAAGAATCGTCCACAAGCAGCCTCACTACGCCGCCGACAAGGGGTTCCTTGCCGGGTTTGTGGCCATGAACAAGGACGGTGAAGTCGGTGCGATGAGCTATGGCCGGGGGCTTCAGTATACGCTTCACAAAGACGGCGTGACGCGCGTCATCGCCGCCGATTTCCTGGCGAAATAATAGCACAGGCATTCAGCAAGTGCCTGTCACCTAATCTGGGGATGACGTGCTCGAGGTGACGGTCACTTATCTGCGCAGTGAAGTGACCGGCACTCCAGATGGTCCTCGGCAAAGTGACGGTCACTGCAAACTTCAACCTTGTTGATTTCCTGAATAGTGGCAAGTGCCCGTCACCTAATCTGGGGATGACGTGCGCGAGGTGACGGTCACATATCTGCGCAGTGAAGTGACCGGCACTCCAGATGGTCCTCAACAAATTGACGGTCACTGCAATCTTCAACCTTGTTGAAGGAATGTCCAAGAAAACTGAATATCGGGCAGCTGAGAATGAGTATTTCCACATCTACAATCGCGGAGTGGGAAGAGGCAAACTATTCGATTCAAAAGAAAACTACTCCTTCTTTCTTTCGAAAATGGGAGATGCCTTCATCCCATCTGAGCTAAAGGTCATATGCTATTGCTTGATGCCCACGCATTATCATTTTGTTATCCAACAATTGATGAAGGATGCAATCGCACGTTTCACGGGCGTGATTGGCAACGGCTACGCCAAGGCCATCAACAAGCAGCGCGGAACAACTGGACATGTATTCGAATCCAAGTACAAAATAAGACACGTTGATTCCGAAAACTACCTACTCTGGCTTTCAAGATACGTTCATCGCAATCCGAAAGAGGCGCATCTTGTTGAGCGTTGTGTGGATTGGAAATACAGCAGCCTCTATGATCTAGTTGGGGAAACGAAGCACGCTTTTGTTGACGCCGAAGTCATTCTTTCTCAATTCACATCAGTGGCTGACTATGTGCGCTATGTAGAGGACGACACTCACCGTGCTCCCGTGGGAGCGGAGAAATATCTATTTCCTGAATAGTGGCAAGTGCCCGTCACCTAATCTGGGGATGACGTGCGCGAGGTGACGGTCACTGCCAGATTGGTGAAACCATGCTCCTCGAAGTCTGCATCGATTCCGTTGAATCGGCAATTGCCGCGCAGAATGGCGGAGCGCAGCGGGTAGAACTTTGCGCGGATCTTGCCAATGGCGGCACGACGCCGAGTGCGGGCATGATTCAATCTGTACGGGAGGCGGTCTCGATGACTGTGCACACGATGATACGTCCGCGGCCCGGTGATTTCTGTTATTCCGATCGTGAATTCGAGGTGATGATGCGAGACGTCGAGACCGCAAAAAAACTGGGCTCCGACGGGATTGTGTTCGGCATCCTGACGTTGACTCGATCCGTTGATGCCGGGAGATCGAAACAGCTACTCGAAGCCGCGAGGCCGTTACGTGTGACGTTTCACCGGGCAATTGACGACTGTCCGGACATCGAAGGTGCGTTCGATGAAATTGCCCGGCTGGGCATTGATCGGGTACTGACCTCCGGCGGGAAACCGGATGTACTCCTCGGCGCCGACGTATTGGAAGCTCTGGTGAAACGATCTCACGGAAGGCTCAAGGTGCTCGCCGGCGGGGGAGTATCGTTTGATAACGTCATCGAAGTTGTGAAGAGGACCGGCGTGACGGAGATTCACGCTCTTTCCGCCCTTTCGTCAGCTTTCATGGCAGTCAGCTCTTCCGCCTCTGCCGGTTGCCGGCGGCGAGTAGTGGATCCGGCGCAAGTTCGACAGATGGCAGACCTCCTGAACCGAATAACTTCCTGACAGTTGAAAGACCCGGTCAGTCCGGCCGACCAGCTCTTGCATTTCTACTATTGAAATCGTAAGATATCACCCGTTTGTTAGCGATAACATGCTACCGATCTGTCACGCTCATCAATCACTCTATCCACTTCCACACGCAAGGACCAGTCTCTATGCAATCCATACAGCTGGCATTCTCTGATTGGCTTATCATCGCCATCTACTTCGGTTTCGTCCTCGGGATAGGACTCTATCTCAAACGGTTCACGAAGAACGAAAACGACTTCTTCCTCGCAGGAAGAAAGAACAGTTCCTGGGTTGCCGGTCTGGCGTTCCTTTCTGCCAACCTCGGAGCGCTCGAGCTTCTCGGTATGACCGGGAATACGTTCAAGTATGGGATGTACGTGGCCCATTTCTACTGGATTGGCGCCATCCCGGCGATGATCTTCCTCGGTATTTACATGATGCCGTTCTACTATAGCGCGAAGATCAAATCGGTGCCGGGATATCTCAAACTCCGGTTTGATGAGAAAACGCGCGTCCTCAACGGCATCGCCTTCGCTGTGATGACGCTGCTCGTGTCCGGCATCAATCTCTACGCAATGGCTCTCGTGCTCCACACGTTCCTTGGCTGGGACTGGAACGTCAGCATGTGGATCTCTGCCGCTACCGTGGCCGCCTATGTTACACTGAGCGGATTGCTGTCAGCTATTTTCACCGAGATCATTCAGTTCTTCCTTATCTGGTTCGGTCTGTTCCTGGTCTCCATACTTGGGATCATCGAAATCGGCAGTGTGAATGACATCTTCCAGAGAGTCGATGAGCTCTACAAAACGGTTTCCTATACCACGCTTTGGTCGACAAGCGCTGATCCTTCACTGAATGGCATGGTCATTACCTGGGGAGGAATCGTCCTCGGATTGGGCTTTGTACTCTCGTTTGGCTACTGGACAACCGACTTCCTCGTCGTGCAAAGAGCCTTCTCGGCGAAAGATCTCCGCGCAGCAAGAATGACTCCGATCCTTGCCTCCTTCTTCAAGATGGCTGTTCCCTTCATCGTCATTCTCACAGGCCTGATCGCTATCGTCCTGGCGAATGATCCGAAGAGCGGATTTGCCCTGGTGCAGGATGGTGGACAAGTCAACTATGATTCTGCCCTTCCCCTTCTGATCGCCCGTTACTACCCGCCGGGACTCGTTGGTCTCGGCGTAACGGCGCTCCTCGCCGGCTTTATGGCAGGTCAGGCTGGTAACATCAGCGCGTTCAATACTGTCTGGACATACGACATCTATCACTCTGTCATCAACAAGAAGGCGTCTGAGGCCCATCTCCTCTGGATGGGCCGCGTCGCAACTGTGGTCGGCATCCTCATCAGCCTCGTGACCGCTTATTGGGCGAAGAGCTTCCCGAGCATCATGGACTACATGCAGGCCATTTTCTCCTGGGTCAATGCGCCGCTCTTCGCAACAATGTTGCTCGGCATGTTTGTCCGGTGGATTACGCCGAATGCCGCGTTCTGGGGACTACTCGCCGGCATGGGGTCTTCGTTCACCCTGTTCCTCGCGGTGAAGTTCAGCTGGATCGACGGAAGGTTGATTACTCTTTCGGACGTCGCCAGCGATATGGCTGCGAACTTCTGGCGGGCCTGGTGGGCATGGCTCATTTGCTTCGTGGTGACGATCGTGCTCAGTTTCTTCACTAAGCGAAAGCCCGATGAAGAGCTCGTAGGACTTGTGAAGGGATTGACTCCCGCGGTGAGCACAGAAGGGATCCCCTGGCATCGGAGGCCGGAAGCCTACGCCGTCATCTCCGTCCTCGTGTTGATCGCACTGAACATTTATTTCTGGTAAAAGGGAAGAGCCATGGAACAAGAACCAAAGAAAATGAAACCGATCTGGTACTTCGTAGGATTGATGCTCAGCTCGATGGGAGCCGTCGTTCTGATTTCCGGGATCGTGAATTACTCCGACACGGAGATTGCCAAGACGGTCCTGTCGGAACTTCACCCCGCACTCTGGTGGGGTGTTGTCATGATCGCTGCGGGACTTATCTTCCTGCTGGCGAACCGGAAGACAACCGTCGATTAGTCCGAGGTATCAATGGTAACCGATTCCATGAGGCGACTCACGGTCTCATTCCGTGAGCACTTTGGAACATATGACTACGCTCTCGCACTGCGCTCCCCCGGCCGGGTGAACCTGATCGGAGAACACACCGACTACAACGAGGGTTTTGTCCTTCCCGCGGCCGTCGACAAGGCTGCCCACTTCATTGTTGCGCCCCGCTTGGACGGGGCATGCCGGTTCTATGCGGCCGACCTCGACGATCACTTCTCCTGCGAAGTCCACTCCATTGTGAAAACAGAGAAAGGGTGGCCGAACTACTTGCTGGGGATCCTTAGCGAGCTTCAGCATGATGGTCATGCCATACCGGGTTGCGATGTCGTGTTTGGCGGGGATGTGCCAATTGGCGCCGGGATGTCGTCATCGGCAGCCGTCGAATGCGGTTTTGCCTTCGCCCTCAATGAGCTCTTTGGGTTGGGACTGAGCAAGCTCGAACTCGCCCGACTCGGACAACGGGCCGAAAACCGTTTCGTCGGTGTCCAGTGCGGCATCATGGACCAGTTTGTCAACATCTTCGGA